>JAABUQ010002584.1_pt1 | contig 35409 bp, 36 predicted proteins | sample 5560001 | NCBI WGS metagenome assembly JAABUQ01 (sample SAMN10711888, study PRJNA513371) | rock metagenome | isolation source: Antarctica rocks | place: Antarctica: Victoria Land, Finger Mt nord | collected 2015-12-18
TCTGGCCGAGGGACGCCTGCAGGAGGGCTGGGCGATCCTCGGCGTGGGGCTGAACGTCGCCGTGCGCGGCGGCGACCTGCCACCAGAGCTGCGTGGCCGGGCGGCCACCCTGGGATTGGAGCCCCAGGCGGTGGAGGCCGTGCTCACATTGGTGCTCAGCGCGCTTGACGCGCGCCTGGGCACTGCGGCCGCTGAGATCCTCACGGCGTGGCGCGCCCGTGACGCACTCCTCGGGCGCGAGGTTCGCTGGGGCTCCGGTCACGGTGTCGCCGCGGGGGTGGACGGCGGTGGACGCCTGGTCGTCACGCTGGCCGACGGAGGTCGTACCACGCTTGACTCCGGCGAGGTGCACCTGCTCGCCCCGCCGCCGCAGATCGACTAGACCGGCAGGCCACAGACCGCTTTAGTCGTCCGTTCGCGCAGCTCGGCGGACGACATCCAGAGTCCCCCCGGCTGAGCCCTACCCTGATCTGATGCTCGCCGAGCCCGAGCCCGAGCCCGAGCCCGAGCACCAGCCCGAGTACGAGCCCCAGCCGCTGGAGCTGATTCTCGCGCGCAACCTCGCGCACAGCCTCTCCACCCCCGCCTACCTCGTTGACGATGATGGCGTGCTCGTCTACTACAACGAGGCGGCCGAGCGCCTGCTGGGCCGCCCGTTCGCCCAGATCGGTGCGCTGCGCGAGCGTATCTGGGAGCACGTCGGGCCGTTTGACCGCAACGGCGAGCGCATGCCCATCGAGCAGCTGCCCCTCACCCAGGCACTGCGCAGTGGATCCCCCGCCCACGCCGCCCTGCGCATCCACACGTTCGCCGGCGTCGCCCACGACATCGAGGTCAGCGCGCTGCCAATCGTGACCGCCCACGGCCCGCGCGGGGCACTGGCCTTCTTCTGGTCAGAGCGCGAAGCGGACGCCTGAAGGCACCGCGCAGGTCAGCCGCCGGCAGCCCCAGCGGACCCGCCCGCGCCCGCGGGGGACTGGGCCGACCGGGGGCCCTTGCGTCGCCGGCGGTTGGGACGCGTGCGCCGCTTGGGAAAGTTGCGCAGCAGCTCGCGCGCCAGGGCCGGTGGCTTGCGCGCCATGCGCGTGCGGGCGCCCCGCAGCACCTCCTCGGCCTCGGGCGCGTGCGCCAGCGCGGCGGCCAGCAGCGCGGCGGCGAGCCGGCGGTCCTGCTTGCGCGACGCGTGCACGAGTCGCCGCGCGTTGCGCGCGTGCGCACCGCCCGCCGAGTTGACCAGCAGTCCCAGCAGGCGCTTGGTCTCCGGCCAGCGCTGCACGGCGTACTCCTCATGGACCTCGCGCGTGTACTCGGCCAGGCGCCAGATCCAGGCGTTGGCCTGGTCACGGCGACCGATGCGCCGCTCGGCCAGGGCCCGCAGCATGACCTTGGCCCCCTCGCGGCGGTCTTCGCGCGACCAGGTCCCGATGATGTCGATGGCCGTATCGAAGGCGTCCGCGTCGCGCGCCGCGGCGATGTCGGTGAGCGCGCGCAGGCGCAGCTGAGCGTTCTTGTTGCGCTGTACGGCGGTGATGAGAAAGCGGCTCTTGAGCTCGCCCGTGCGGTCGAAGTGCAGCATCGCCCGCGCCCGGCGCCAGCCGCTGGGCGCCACGCGCGCTCCGGCCAGCGCTGCCCATACGTGCTGCTCGCCGTAGTCGAGGTTCTCCACCGCGATGCGCCACAGCTCACGCTCGAAGACCGCGAACCGCCGCTCCTCATCGGCGCACACGGGAAGCACCCGCCGCTCCACGCGTACGCGGCGGCCGCGCCCGCGGCGCACGGGCCCCACCACGATGGCGCCGCCGCGGTAGACGTCGCGGTCGAGCAGCGAGTGCAGCGTGACCACCGGATCGTCGTGCTTGGTGGCCGGGTGCACGAAGTCCACCACCAGCCCCGCCTCCTTGCCGGGATGGCGGCGGGTGACGCGTCCCACGCGCTGCTGGTAGATCCGCTTCGAAGCGGTGGGAGCGAGATGCACGCACACGGTGGCGCGGGGGGAGTTCCAACCCTCGGCCAGTAGCTGGGCGTTGATGAGCACGTCGATCTCGCCGCGCTCGTAGCGGGCCAGGATCAGAGCCAGCTCGCGCTTGTGCGTCTCCCCCGAGACCGCCTTGGCCTTCAGGCCGGCGGCCACGAAGGACGCCTCGAGGTTGTACGCGTGACGCACGCCGGCGGCGTAGACCACCCCGGGCACCCCGTTGAAGCGACTGCGGTACAGGTCGGCCACGGCCGTGTTGAACGGATGTTGATCGAGCAGCTCGGCCAGCATCTCCTGATCGAACTCGGTGTCCACCTCGCCGCGGCGTAGCGGCACCTTGGCAATTGTGCGCACACCCGGCCCCGGGGGGATACGCACGCAGCGCAGCGGCGCGATGACCCCGCGCCGCGCCGCCTGCGCGAGGTCAAAGCGCGACGTCTGGGTGGGAAACAGGTCGGTTACGTGGCGCGCGATGAGCGCACCGGTAGCCGTCATGCCGATGAACACCGGGCCCGTCCACTCGCGGATCGCGGCGCTGGTCTTCTCTCCCAGAGCAGTGTGCGCCTCGTCGCAGATGACGATTGTGTACGCGCTGGAGATCTTGCCGGCGTTACGCACGAACCACTGGTAGGTCTCCACCGTGACGGGACCGTTGGCGGCGTCCTCGCCCTTGAGCAGAGGCCGGCTGATACGCGGCGCGTAGCCGCGGTCGGTGAGCTCGCCGTTGAACTGGTCGACCAGGTTGCGCCGGTGGGTGAGGATCAGGACTCCGCCGGTGTGTGAGGCCTCCACGAAGCCCAGCGCGGCCACCGTCTTGCCGGCGCCGGTCGCGTGCTCGAACCAGAAGCGTTTGGCGGCGTTGGGATCCTCGGGCTGCTCGTCGAGCTGACCGTCGTCGAGATCCTCCTCATCAGACCAGTCGCGCGGCTCCTCGTCGGGCTCCTCGTCCTCGGGCTCCTCCTCGTCGACGATCTCCTCGTCGTCGTCCTCGTCTTCGTCTTCGAGCTCGTCGTCCTCGTCGAGGTCGGGGGCGGCGCGCTGCACGGGGCCGAGTTCGTCGTCCTCGTCGTCCTCTTCCTCCTCGTCGTCCTCGTAGTCCTCCTCGTCATCGGCGAACGCCGGCGGTGGGGGCTCCGCGGCCGGCGCGAGTGAGGAGCCCTCGGGGCCGAGGATCGCCGCGGAGGCCAGGAGCTCGGGGGAGGCGACACTGCCCGACTGTCCGTTGGCGCGACCGTTGGCGCTGCTGCGCAGCGCCTCGGCGAGCAGGGCGGTGAGCGTGCCCGAAAGGGCGTCCACCTGGTGAGCGGACAGGGTGGTTCCGTCCACGAGCTTGGGTTCGTCGTCGGAGAGCACGCGCTCCAGTCCCAGCAGCAACGAGAACTCCCGACGCCACGCCGTCGAGGGTTGCCCGAGTCCCGCTTGGATCTCGGCCAGGGCGGCGTCGAGCGCCCGTCGGCGCGGCGTGCCGGACGCCAGGGCGATGGCCGCCTCCTCACCGCTGTGCACGAAGGGCTCGCGCACGAACTTCTCCGCGCGCGCAATGGCCACGGACTCTGGAATCGACGTGACCGCGGGGGCCACTGAGATGGACTCGGCCATGAAGGCTTTACTTCGAGACGGAGTCGCCGCCGTTGGGCATGACGGGACTCAGAACGCCGGTACTGAAAGGGATGCTGCCGGCGACTGTGCTGCTACCGCCAGCTGGGACTTCCTCGAAGGATACAACACGCCCCGGGGGTGGCCTCACCTGGCCTCGCGTCGCCTCGCGTCGCCTCGCGTCGTACGGCATGTGCCAACCTTGTGCGGTGACCGCGCGACGGCGCATCCTCGCCGCCCTGGGCGTGGTCGCCCTGGCCGCGGTGGTGGTCGTCGGCCTCGGCCAGGCCCGCCGCGAAGGGGTCCCTAGCTCCGCGGCACCGAGTCCCGGGGCGGTCAGCGCTCAGCTGCGCGGCTCTCCGCCACCGTTGGCGGCCCTTCACACCCAGGCCGCTGTCCTGCTGGGCGGCGACACCCGGACGGTCCGCGCGCGCCTGGCGAGCCTGCGCGGCTACCCGGTGGTCGTCAACAAGTGGGGCTCGTGGTGTCCGCCGTGTGTGCGCGAGTTCCCGGCCTTCCAGACGGCGTCGGCGGCGCTGGGACGACGGATCGCCTTTCTGGGCATCGACTCGGTCGACCCGCGCCCGGGCGCCCTGGCCTTCCTGCGTGGGCACCCCGTCAGCTACCCCAGCTACGTCGACGCCGACGGCACCCTGGGGACCACGCTGACCCACTCGACCGCGGCTCCGGTCACGGTCTTCTATGACCGCCGCGGGCGCGAGGCGTTCATCCATCAGGGGCCCTACCTGACCCCCGCCGCGCTCGAGCGCGACGTCAGCCGCTACGTCCCTTGAGCAACGCGCCTGAAGTGCGGGTCGACCCGCTCAGCGGGCACCGGACGATCGTCGCGGCGCGGCGCGCGACGCGTCCGGGCGGACAGCTGAGCGCCAGCGTCCCGGAAGCGATCGACGCCGCCACCGATCCCTTCGCCGAGGGCCACGAGGATCAGACACCACCCGAGCTCTGCGCGGTGCGCCCGCACGGACCTCCCAACGGACCTGGCTGGACCGTGCGGGTGGTGCCCAACCTGTATCCCGCGCTGTCGCCCGCAAGTCCTGCGCCCACCGCGCAGTCCCGGCCGGAGCTGTTCCACGCGCTGGCCGCGACGGGCAGTCACGAGGTCATCATCAACGCACCCCAGAGCGTCATGTCCCTGGCCGCGCTGCCGGCCGCCCAGGCGCACACGGCCGTCGAGATGTGGCGCGAGCGTGTCCGCACGCACGCGGCCAGCGCCTACACCCAGCTGATCGTCAACGAGCGTCGGGAGGCCGGTGCGTCCCTGCCGCACACCCACGCTCAGCTCTACGCGCTGGACTTCGTACCGGCCGAGGTGGCCCGCGAGCGCGAGCGCTTCCACGCCTACGCGGTGCAGACCATGGGTCGCAACCTGCTCGAGGATGTGATCGGCGAGGAGGTGCGCATGCGCGAGCGCCTCGTGGCCCACGACGACCAGGCCGTGCTCGTGGCTCCCTACGCCTCCCGACTGCCCTATCAGCTCATGCTCGTTCCGCGTGCCCCCCGAGCCCACTTCGGCGACGACGGACCCCTGGGCGCCGCCCTCCTGCACGAGGGACTCCGTCGCCTGGCACGCGTGCTCGGCGCCAGCCCGCCCCTGAACCTGTGGCTGCGCACCGCTCCCCGCGGCGCCGAGCACTTCTGCTGGCGCATCGACATCGCACCGCGGCTCACCCATCTGGCGGGGCTCGAGCTGTCCACGGGCGTGAACCTGAACATCCTGGCCCCCGAGACCGCCGCCGCCCAGCTGCGCGAAGCCTAGGAGGCCCTCGCCGATGAACAGTGGCAATGTCGCGCCCGGGTGGCGGGCGTGATCCTCGTGGCCCTGGCCGTGATCGTGTCCACCGGCCTCGGGCGGCTGTGCCAGCGGCGGTTCACCTGGGCTCAGGCCGCCGCGGGCGCGGGCCTGAACGCCATGCTCTACGGCCTGCTGCCCTTCGTGGCCTTCGTCAACATCGCCCACCTGCACGTGACCGCAGGGGTCGGCACCGGACTGGGCCTGGCCTACCTGGAGCTGGGGGTGGTGGGGCTCCTCGCGCACGTGCTGGGCACGCGGATGCTGCACCTGGGTCGACCGGCGGTTGGCGCGCTGGTGTGCGTGGTCGTGCTGGCCAACACCGGCTACCTGGGGCTGCCCATGGTGATCGCGCTGCTGGGAGCATCGGGGCTGGCGGCGGGAGTGGCATTTGACCAACTCGTCTCAGGCCCGGTCCTGCTCACCGCGGGCTTCGGCGTCGGGGCCGTCTTCGGCACTACGACGGGAAACGGTGGGCGCGAGCGCCTGCGCGCCTTCCTGGTCCGCAACCCTCCCCTGCTGGCCGTGCTCGCCGGCCTGCTGGCGCCCCCGACTCTCGCCCCCGCGGTGCTGGTCAGCCTGTCCCACGTGGTGGTCGTCGCCCTGCTGCCGCTGGGCTTCTTCGCGCTCGGGGTCAACCTGGCGGCCGAGTCCCCCGAGGGTGGCTCGCCGCTGCCCCCCTCGACCGGCGCGTGCTGACCGCCGTCGCCCTGCGCATGCTCTGCGCCCCGCTGCTGCTCGTGGGGCTCTCGGCTGTCGTGGTCGCGGTGCCACGTGCCTACCTGCTGCAGGCGGCGATGCCGTCGGGCATCAACGCGCTCGTGGTCGGTCACGCCTACGGCCTGGATCTGCGCCTGACCTCAGCGGCCATCGGCTGGTGCACCGCGGCGGCGCTCGCCGGCGGCCTGCTCATCAGCGTGGCCTGAGAGCATCGGGGGATGCGGGCGCTGGTCCAGCGCGTGAGCCGAGCTTCGGTGTCGGTCGCCGGCCGGACCCCCGGCGCCGCGCCCGTCGCGCAGATCGGCGCCGGCCTGGCTGCCCCGGGCACTTTGGCCGAACCGCTTTATGAGCGCTTCTGCACACGGGCGCAGGCCAGGCGCGGGCGCTTCGGCGCGCACATGTGCGTCGAGCTGGTCAACGATGGACCGGTCACCCTGCTGCTGGAGAGCTGACCCACCGCAGAGGGTCGCTAGGGTGGCAGCGTCGTGCCCGCCGAGCGCTTCCTACCTCGCTTCGCCGCCGAGCCGCCGCAGGAGGGCTCTCCCCACGGACGCTGGGCCGAGCGCCTGCGCCAGGAGCTCCTGGGTGCCTGCCTGTCGCTGGACGGCGAGGGTGAGGACCTGGGCGAGCCGCAGGAGATCATGTGGTACCCCGATCGCAGCTGGCACGGGCACGTGTACGTGCCCGCCACCGCGCGCACGTCCACCGGCCTGGAGCTGTTCGGCTACGTGCGCCACCTCGTCGCCGAGGCGGGCGGCGAGCCTCGCGACCTGACCGCCCAGGTCGACTTCACCGACGAGACGGCCGAGCGCCACCCCGAATGGACCATGGACCTGTGTGACGAGGTGGTGGGGCGCTGGCGCGGTGAGGAGGGTGCCGAGGCGGCCATGACGCTGGTGTGGGGACGGCCGCTGGTCCCCGGCGGGCGGGTGGTCACCGCCGAGCTCGACGACGTGACCGTCGATCAGTGTGCGCTGCGCGACGATCGCTTCACCCTCCTGGCCCCCGACGACTACCGAGAGGACCTGCTGGCAATCAAGCTCTGGGGCGCACGGGGTCAGGAGCTGGCCGCAGAGTCGCTCTACGGCGAGGAAACGGGCGAGAGCGCGCCGTAGGCGTGGGCCCGCTCGGCGCCGCGGGGAGCAGGCGGCGGCCGGGACTCCTTTTTCATTGACCTCACCCTTGGACGTGAAGCTTGCGGTGGGGAGGTGCGTCTGGCGGCGGCCAACGCAGGGCGTAGACAGTGTCTACCGTTTGTAGACGGGAAAAGGGGTGCGGAGCAAAGATCTCATTCGCCCCCGAAGCATCCGTCTACGGCCCGTAGACGCCACGTCCGTTTCTTGTCTACGCGGCGTAGAGAGCGCACCCGAACCTTGTCTACCCCGTGCGTTGCCCCGCGCGGGAACGCTCCCGCCATGGCCCGCGCGGGCGTCCACACGCCCAACCACGCCACCAACATGCCGGCCTCCACCGGCGCCAGCGTCTCCACCCGCCGCGGCCCCCGCGGCGACGTAGCGCCCCCGGCAGGAGTCGAACCTGCGCACCCGCTTTAGGAGAGCGGCGCTCTATCCACTGAGCTACGAGGGCCTGGCGCGCAAGGCTACCGGGCACCGCCTCGCGCTCAGGCCGCGAGGCCGGCCGCGTTGCGCAGCGCGTCCCCCTCGACGCGGTGGGAAGTCCAGTCATCCATGGTCTGCGCGCCGAGCTTTGCGTAGAAGCGCAGGGCGGGGTCGTTCCAGCTCAGCGCCGTCCACTCCAGGCGCCCGGCGTTGCGCGCCAGCGCGCGACGGGCCACCTGGCCCATCAGCTCGCGCCCGACCCCGGCGCCACGGTGCGCGGGGCGTACGAACAGGTCCTCCAGCCACAGACCCGATTGGCAGCGAAAGGTCGAGAACGTCGCAAAGAAGAGGGCAAAGCCGGCGGTGTCACCGCCGCGCTCGGCGATCAGCGCCTCGGCGACGGGCGCAGGTCCTGACAGGGCGCCAGCCAGGTCCTGCTCGCTTCCGGTGACCATCTCGCTCAGGCGCTCGTAATCGGCCAGCTCCCCGATGAGGCCGAGGAGCAGAGCGGCGTCGCTGCACCCGGCGTCGCGGACGGTCAGAGGCCCAGACGTGCAGGACATGCCCTACTGCCGATCGGGACGGTCGGGATAGACATCGTCGATGGTGCACAACGCGGCGTAGGGCGCTGAAGCTGCGTCCTCGATGGCGGCCGCGCCGCCGGCCAGGCGGTCGAGCACGCTGAGCACGCCGCATATCTGGAGACCGGTGGCGCGCAATGCCTCGATGGCGGCGACGGTGGACCCGCCCGTGGTGACGACGTCCTCCACCACCAGGCAGCGGTCGCCCTCGTGCAGGGGCGGACCCTCGATGCGCCGCTGCAGGCCGTGCTCCTTGCTGCTCTTGCGCACGAAGAAGGCGCGTACCGGCGCACCGGCGGCCAGCGCGGCACAGGCCACCGGATCGGCGCCCATGGTCATCCCTCCCACCGCGGTGGCCTCCCACTGCGCCGCCTGCTCGGCCACGAGCTCGCCGAGCGCGAGGAACCCGGCGGGGCGCAGGATCGCGCGCTTGGCGTCGACGTAGTACTCGGCGCGCGCGCCGCTGGTCAGCGTGACCGGGCCGATCATCAGCGCGTGCTCGCGCAGTTCGCGCGTCAGGCGTGCCCGTGCGCTCATAGGTTCGTCCGTGGCGGGCATCGGCCCTTGGGAATCTAGTGGCGCGTGCCGATACGGGGCGGTGATGACCCGTTCGCCCATGGAAAGGCTGTCCGGGCTCCTGCGCCTGGTCTCGGTGCTCGCGTGCCTGACCGCGGCCGCGTCCCTCGGGCTGTTCGCGCTGAACCAGACCAACGGCGCCTCGGCGCGCCAGCAGGCGCAGTTGAGCGGAGCACCCTCCGCGGGTTCGGTGAGCGTCCCGGCCGCAGCGCCTTCGCCACAGCGCACGCTTGACGAGCTGACCGGATACCTGGCGCGACCGTTCGCCGGCTTGAGCAGCTCAAGCGACCAGTGGACCCTGCGTACCACGCAGACACTGCTGATCTGGGCGCTGTACGGCGCCGGCCTGGGCTACCTGGCGCGCTTCATCCGCGTGCGCGCCTGAGCACACCGCGTTCGGTCGGAGTCGGCCGGCGCTCGGCCCGCCGTGGCGCCACGCCCCGCTACGGTCCCGCGTGGCGCGACACCCGGTGGCTACCGCCGCGCGATCCGTTGTAGACGTCCACCCGGTCGCCGACCCTCAGCCAGGCGAACATGGAGGCGGCGTTGGGAATGGGAATGCGCAGGCAGCCGTGACTCGCGGCGTACGCGGGTACCTCGGCGTAGCCGTGAATGGCGTAGCCGCCGATGAAGTAGCTGGCGTCCACCATGCCCACCGAGTTGGTCCCCGGGGTCTTGGAGTAGACGCGGAAGCTGCCGATGACCGTCGGGGTGGACGGCTTGCCCGAGCTCATCGTGTAGATCAAGCGCACGCGTCCGCCCCGATCGATCTGAGCCAGCACCTGGCGCGAGAGGTCCGCCTCGAGGTGCTTGCCGTGGCTCGGGTAGCGGACCCGGAAGGTTCCCGCCCCGCGGGCCAGCAGTTCGAACAGACGCAGGTCGGTGCGCTCGTGCAGGCTCTGGCGCGTGACCTTCCGATAGGCGAGCACCGCACGCGCGGTGGCGGGATCGAAGGTTCCGCTGCGCTCCAGCGCGTAGTGCAGGCGCGACAGCTGAGCCTGGAGCAGGCGTACCGCCGGCCCACGGGCCCCGGAGCCGAGCACGGAGTCGAGCAGGGCCACAGCGACGGGGCGGGCGGTGAACGCCCCCTGCGCGGCGCTCGCGCGGTGCGTGGCCGCGACGCGCAGCACACCGGTTCCTCGACTGAGCCAGGACAGGCGAAAGCGCCCGGTGGCGCCCATCGCGGGCATCACGCTCAGGGTGCGGATGCGCGCGTGGCGGTAGTCGAGGGACACGCGCACGCGCACACGCTGTCCGGGCACGTAGGGGGCGACGCTACCCGCGATCACCAGCCGCTGGCCCGCAAAGGCATGGGACCCGTGACCGTGGGCCGGGCGGACCCGCAGCGTGATCTGCCCGCCGGGCAAAGGCGCGGATGCGGGCGAGGTAGGGGTGGGCGCGGCGGTCGGGTCGGGCGCGGCTGGGGGAGCGGCGACGGCCGAGGCCGGCGCCAGGGCTCCGAGCGCCAGGAGGACAGCCGCGACCCGCGCATGACATTGCATGGGCACGACCCTACCGACCCCCTCGCCGCCTTGCTGGGCTCTACGAGGCGGCGGGCGCGGGCGCGGGCAGGGCGAGCAGACCGGTACGCCGCAGCCCCAGACCCAGCAGGCCCACCGAACCCAGGGCACACACGAGGAGCACCGGGATCTGCCAGCTCCAGCCCTCCAGGGTGCCGAAGGCCAGGGAGTTGTTGATGCAGTGCGCCGCGATGCACGGGTACAGCGAGCCGGTGCGCCAGTACAGGATGCACAGGCCAAAGCCCAGCACGCCCAGCGGCACGAGCAGGGCGACGGGCGCCGACTGCGCATGAACCGCCCCGAAGAGAGCGCCGGTGAGCACAGCGGCCACCCAGGGTCCGCTCCAGTTGCGCAGCGCGGTGAAGATGAAGCCCCTGAACAGGAACTCCTCGCAGATCGGCGCGACCACCGTGGTCAGCGCGGCCGCACCCAGCAGCAGGGCAGCGTTGCGGTTGGCCCCCAGCTGCTCGAGGACCTTCTCCTTGGCGTGCACGTTCAGCGCAGCGGCCCACACGGCGCTGAAGGCAACGAAGGCCAGGTAGAGAGCGAGCACCCCACCCACCGCGCGACGCCAGGGCGTGGCGCGCAGGCCGAACTGCCACGCGCGCACGCGGCGTCCGCCCCAGCCCGCGATGAGTAGCGCGGCCGCCACGAACCCGATGTCCTGCACGAAGGTGTCGGCGATCTGCAGCCCTGGGGGCAACCGGCCCGAGCCCACGTGCACGCCGAACGCCAGGGCCGGGATGTCGATGAGCAGACCCCCGAGCGCGGCCAGCATGAGCCCGAGCAGGAGCGCCAGGGGCGCGGTCCAGAACGGCCACGACGATGGTGCCCCCGGATCGCCGCCTGGCCCGGGCGTGCCCGGCGACCTGGCGGCCTGCTCGGGCGCTGTGGGGCTGGCGAACATGGTCTGCCGTTCAGCTTAGGTTCTATCTCGCTCAGCCCTCGATCCATGGACGCACAGGGCCACCAGCTCACCCAGCGAGTCGATCACGGGCACGTCGGCGGCGATGTCGCCGCCTGCGCCGTCGGGGAGCGACGCGCGGCGCAGGAGCACGGCGGCGATGCCTGCTCGCCGGGCCCCCGACACGTCGTCCTTGACGCTGTCCCCCACGTGCAGGGCCTGACCGCCGTCGGCGCCCGCCAGGTGCAGGGCGCGGGCGAAGATGGCCGCGTTCGGTTTGCAGGCGCCGGCCTCGGCGGATGTGAGCACCACGTCGACGAGCGCGCCCAGGCCAACGCGCTCGAGCACCTGGTGCAGGGACACGTCCCAGTTACTGACCACAACCAGGCGCAGCCCCGCCGCGCGCAGCGCGCGCAGCGTCGGCGCAGCGTCGCTGAACGCCTCGAAGCGCAGGGCGCCCAGCAGGGTGGGAAGCAGCGCCTCGCCCGGCAGGTGCTGCGCCCGCTGCGGTAGCGCCCGCCGCAGGACCTCAGCGCAGGCCAGGCGCAGGGCGTCCAGACGCTCTGGGTCACTTCCCCGCAGGTGATGGCGGCGGTAGTAGGCCATCTCGGCGCGCAGCGCGCGCTCGGCCTCCCGCTCGCTGACCTGCAGGCCGTGATCGAGCGCCAGCCCCGCCACCAGGAGCGGCCACGGCCGCTGCAGGCGCACCAGGGTGCCCATCGCGTCCAGCAGCACGGCCCGCACGCGGGGCGCTCGCCCTAGGCCACCCAGTGCCAGGTGGCGAACTGAGCGACGAAGAAGGCCATGAGCACGGCCAGGGCGGCCAGCGCGGGGGCGCGGGCGCGGGGGCGCGGCGCCAGCTTCGCCCCCGCCCACATGGCCAGCGGGAAGAGCACCAGCTCAAAGCGGGGCAGCGACATGAGCGGCTGCGAGGTGACCGGATAGGACAGGGGCAGGGCGAGAGCCGCCACGACGTAGGCTCCGTAGGCCGGTGGCAGGTTACGCAGCACACCGATCGTCGCGGGCACGGCCGCGACCAGGAAGGCGAACAGCATCAGGTTGTGCCCGGCGGTGATCATCGGACTGCCCCCCGCAACCGGGAAGAAGACGTGGTGGCGCTGCATCGAGAGCAACTGACGCAAACCCGCCCAGGCCGCCGTCGTCCCGTCCCAGGCGCCCAGGAAGGGGCCGGCGAAGTGCCGGTTCCACACCTCCTGAGCGTGGAAGGGCATCATCGCCTGGCCGCCTGACAGGGACAGGTAGCCCATGTACAGGAGCAGGCCGGCGGGAACGAGCACCACCCACAGAGCGTCGCGGCGAACGCGATAGCGCGGCGCCAGTCGCCGCCAACCTCCGCCGTGCGCGAGACGGTCGGGGGGCCGGTCGGCACGCGGGCCCCACAGGTACAGCATGGCGATGGGCAGGATCAGGACCATGCCGGCACTGCGGGCGGCGGCAGCGAAGGAGCCCAGCGCACAGGCGGCGCCAAAGCGTCCCGTGCGCGCGCACCAGAACACACCGACCGACAGCGCCAGGTAGAGCGACTCGCTGTAGACCGCCGAGAAGAAGAAGGCCATGGGAGACAGCGCGCACACGAGCACGGCCAGACGGGCGACCTGGGCTCCGTCCTCCCCCGGGCCCCACTCCAGGGTGCTCAGGCGATGCAGGCCGTACAGCGCCACCGCCAGCGCGGTGATCGAGACGAGCACTCCGGCGAACACGAGCGGCACTCCGAGCTCGCCGATCACCCCGCTGACCAGCGGATAGAGCGGGAAGAAGGCGGCCCGCGCCGAGGTGGCCAGGCCCAGGCGCGGCCGGTAGCCGTGCTGGGCGATGACCAGGTACCAGGCCCCGTCCCAGCGCGCCGCCGGGGCCGCGAGCAGGTCGCCCAGCCAGCCGAACCCGGATGTCGTGCCCGGCGGATTGAAGGCGTAGCGGGCGGCCCGCACGGTGAACAGGCCAACCGCGCCCATCGCAACCAGCCACACCACCAAGCGGGAGAGCACCAGGGCGCGCGCGCTGTCGCGCACGGCACGCAGGCGCTCCACCCACTCAACGGCCGGTGCCCGGGGCGACGTGACCGTGGGCCCAGCCGGTGCGCTGCGTGGCGCGCCCACGGGTGCGCCGAGCGCGCCACGGCGTACCGCCACGGGCGCGGGGGAAGCGAGCGCGATCATTTCGGCCGTATCGGGCGCGGCCATCTCAGCGGTTTCGGGACTCAAGGAGAAGGGTGCTCGAGGTGGACGGGGGTGCCCGCAGCAGAGAGCGCGGGGAAACGGCAGGGGCTAGGACAAGAACGCCTGGAGTGAGGGCTCCAGGCGTTCATTACACAACACGTGCGCCAAGGGCACTGACCAGCGGCACGCGCGCCCATCACGCGGCGACCGCTGGCCGCGTTCACCGGCGCCCTGAGCGACCCGGCGGAGGAGAACGCCCGCTGTGCGAGAATGGCCATACGTGCTGGGGTTGTGAGTGCCGCCCGGCGACTCGCGCCCCGAAGAACCTCTCGACGATGTCTCGACAAGCACGACAGCGCCGACAGCGCCACTCTCACGGAGCACCCCTGAGACTGACCCTTGTCGGCTTCGGCGTCTTCGCTCTGGTGATGCTCGTCGGGGCCATCAGTGCGGTGGGCTACGTGGTGCACCTGGCCAACCAGTCGCCCAACATCAGCACGCTGCACCCCGACGTCGCCGGCGGAACGTCGCAGGTGTTCGCCGCCGACGGGACGCGCCTGGGCTTCATCCAGGCCAACAACCTGCGCCAGCCTGTGAGCTGGAGCGCGCTGCCGGCCAACCTCAGGAACGCCACCGTGGCCATCGAGGACCAGCGCTTCTACTCCAACAACGGCATCGATCTGCAGGGGCTGGTGCGCGCGGCGATGAAGGACGTCTCGACGGGCAAGCGCCTGCAGGGCGGCTCCACCCTGACCATGCAGCTGATCCGCAACCTCTACCTGGGCGACCCACGCTCGTTCAAGGCCAAGATCTTCGAGGCCAAGATGGCCATGGACTACGAGAAGCAGCACAACAAGCAGTACATCCTCACCCGTTATCTGAACAGCGTGCCCTACGGCACGGTGGGCGGCCAGACGGCGATCGGGGTGGAGGCGGCGTCACGCATCTTCTTTAACAAGTCGGCCGATCGGCTGAGCCTGGCCCAGGCCGCGCTGCTGGCCGGGCTCCCGCAGGCACCGTCGGAGTACAACCCGTTCAGCAACCCCGCCGGCGCCACCGCGAGGCGCAACTCCGTGCTGGCCAAGATGGCCCAGCTGCACTACATAACTCCCGCGCTGGCGGCGCGCACCCAGCAACTGCCACTGGAGACCCATCACGGCAGCTACTTCGCGCAGCGGCGCGAGGACTACTTCCTGGATTACGTGCAGCAGCAGCTGGTCAGCTACTACGGCGTGAACACCGTCCAGCAGGGCGGCCTGAAGATCTCCACGACCATCGATCTGGGCTACCAGAACAAGGCGCGCAACGCGATCGCCAATCAGCTCAGCCAGCCCGGCGACCCGGCGGCCGCGGTGGTGACCATCAACCCGAAGAACGGCTACGTACAGGCCATGGCGCAGTCTGCGACCTACGGGGAGTCCAAGTTCAACCTCGCCGTGCAGGGGCTGCGCCAGCCCGGCTCCACCTTTAAGGCGGTCGTGCTGGCGACCGCCCTCGCGCGCGGGATCAACCCGGACAGCACCTCCTATGTCTCCCACACGCTGGACAAGGGCTGGCTGCCCATCGTGCCGGACTACATGGTGGAGACGTTCGAGAAGACCTCTTCGAACAAGCCCGAGAACCTCGTGGACGCCACGCTGCACTCCGACAACACCATCTACGCACAGCTGGCCGCCGACCTGGGCGAGCAGAGCATCACCCAGATGGCCTACCGACTCGGCGTCGTGGAGCATCTGGACAGCTACCCCGCCGAGGCCCTCGGAGGCCTCACCCACGGTGTGTCGCCGCTGGAGATGGCCAACGTCTTCGCGACGCTGGCCGACGGCGGTTGGCGCAACAAGCCCATCTCCATCACCCGGGTCACCTTTCCCGGGGGTCACCAGGACACCCACTGGGGGGTGCCCTCGCGCGTGCACGTGCTCAGCGACAGCATCACGGCCGAGGAGACCAAGATCCTGAACATGAACGTGCAGAGCGGAACGGCCACGCGCTCGGCCATCGGCTGCCCCAGCGCAGCCAAGACCGGCACCACCAACGACCTGATCGACGCCTGGCTGGATGGCTACACGCCGAACTTCTCGACCGTCGTGTGGATCGGCTATCCCAAGCAGCGGGTGTCCATGACCGACGTGCACGGACAGCCCCAGCAGGGCGGCTACATCCCCGCCCAGATCTGGCACGACTACATGAGTCAGGTCGTGGGGTCATCCAAGTGCGCGAGCTTCCCGGCGCCCAGCGCCCCGATCTCCTACCAGCCCTTCTCGGGCCGGTACCTGGACGGCGGCCACGGCGGCTCGAGCTCCTCCGGTTCGGGATCGGCGTCCAGCGGCTCGTTCAGCCTGGGTGGCGGCGGCGGCGGCGGCGGCGGCGGCGGCGGCGGTGGCGGTGGCGGCTCTGGCTCGAGCGCGGGTGGGCGCGGTGGCAAGTCCGGTGGCGGACCCCCGCACGGCGCCAAACCCGGAGCGTCGGCGCCGAGTGGCACCTCGGTGGGCGCGGGAGCCGCGGGCGGGACACCCTCGCCCGGTCCGTAGCGAGGCCGGTTGGTACGGTGGCAGAGCAACGCGCTGACGACAATCGCGCCGGCGCTCTGAGCCCGGCGCCGACGCGAAGGGCCCTCCCAGGTGGCAAAGGAAGACAAGGTCGAGTTCGAGGGCGAGGTCATCGAGGCCCTGCCCAACGCGATGTTCCGGGTCAAGCTGGACAACGAGCACGTCGTGCTCGGCCACGTGGCCGGGAAGATGCGTCGCTTTCGCATCCGCATCCTGCCCGGCGACCGAGTGCGCTGCGAGCTCTCGCCCTACGACCTGGATCGCGCTCGCATCGTCTACCGGCATCGCTGAACGCAGGCTGATCGAGCTCTTCGCCGACGCACTGTCGGTCCGCGGTGCGCGCGTGCTGCGCACCATCGGAGACGACGCCGCCGTGGTGCGCTCCCGGCCGGTCGCCATCACCTCGGTGGACACGATGGTCGACGGGGTGCACTTCGATCTGTCCGCCGGCTGGATAACCACCGCCCAGGTCGGCCACCGCGCAATGGCGTGCGCGCTGTCTGACCTCGCGGCCATGGGCGCCGAGCCGGGTGAGGCCTATCTCAGCCTGGGGGTGCCGGCTGGGATGGACGAGCAAGCGCTCATGGCGTTGATGGGCGGCGCCGAAGAACTGGCGGCGGAGTGCGACACCACGATCGCGGGCGGTGACATCACCGCCGCCCCGGTGCTCGTGGTCGGCGTGACCGTGGTCGGCTGGGCCGACACCGCCGAGCAGTTGGTGGGACGCGACGGCGCCCGCCCCGGTGACCTGGTGGGGGTTACGGGTGCGCTGGGAGGGGCCGGGGCCGCGCTGGCCATCGCGCGCGGCCGTGCCTCGGCCGGCGCGCACGGCGCGGCCCTGCACCAGCGCCTGGTCTGCCCCCGGCCCCGTCTGAGCGAGGGTCGGGCTCTGGCCGCGGCCGGAGCACACGCGATGATCGACCTGTCCGACGGGCTGGCCGGCGACGCGGCCCAGCTCGGGCGGGCCAGCGGCGTGTGCCTGCAGATCGACCTCGAGCGCCTGCCGCTGGCGCACGGTGTCCAGGCGGTGGCGCACGAGCTGGGCGGGGCGGGTTGGCAGCTGGGCACAACCGCCGGCGATGACTACGAGCTGTGCGTGTGCGTGGCGCCCGCGCGCCGCGAGCAGGCCCAGAGCGCCGCCGCCCTCACCTGGATTGGTGAGGTCACCGACGGTCCTCCGGGGGTCGTGCTGAGCCTGGAAGGTCGCGCGCTTCAAGGTATCCCGAGCGCCTTTGAGCACCGCTGGTAGCCGTAGCGGGCGGCCTAGGCACGCAGCGCCGCCCCACGCGCGGTCACCCGCGAGAGCCGTCCGAAGATGATGATCCGCTGGGCGGCGCTGTAGAGGGGATTGCAGGCCGACAGGAGGACGCGGTCATAGCCCACGGGGTCGATCACCGCCAGGTCGGTGGGAGCGACGATGCGCGTGCCCGACACGGTGTAGGCGAAGTCGGCGTAGGGCATGCTCACCAGGATGCGGTCGCCGCGGCGCAGGGCGTCCACGTGACGGAAGGGCGCGAGGTATGTAGTGCGGTGCCCGGCGATCGCCGTCGTGCCGGGGACACCGGGGAAGCGCGTCTGCGGATAGATGCCCGGCCCGCTCTTGAGGTCGGCGACGCCCGTGCCCTTGATGAGCACGAACCTGGCGTGGATGCGAGGTATGTCGATGCGCCCCACCGCGCTTCCCTCGGCGGCGTGACGCTCGAGCGACCGGGCCAGAAAGGCGATGCGCTGGCGCTGCACGCGCAGATGCGCGAGCGCCCCGGCGTCGATGGAGCTCGGCGGGCGGACGTCGAGGCGGCGCAGGTCGGTGCCCAGCGCGCCCTGGCGAAGGTGGGCGTAGAGCGCCGAGAAGGGCTCCTGCCAGACCAGGGTGAGACCGGCATCGGCCAACAGCAGCGCGCCGGTGACCATCAGCACGGAGGACAGCGCGCGCAGCGTGCGACGCAGCGGCCCGCCGTGGCCGCGACGCTGCGCCGGACGGTCGCGTGAGGCGGCCGTGAGCGGGGAGTGAACCGTGGGGGGCAGCGTCTCGGACATGCTCGCTCACCTGCGCAGCGCCGACTCGGTGCCTCCGAGCGACCCCGGCCCAGCGTAGCCCAGCGGCCCGCGAACGCTCAACGGCCCGGCGGGGGCGGGAGCCGCCTGACCGCGCAGGGCCAGCATCGCCGCGCCGACCAGGCAGCCCAGGGCAAGGCTCCACAGGGCCACGCCGAGTACGCCGGCCTGACCTCCGGAGACCAGCAGTAAGGCCGTCCACGCTGCCTGGGAGAGGTCCATGCCCAGCTGATGGGCGTGGACGGCAACCACGGCGGCGGGAGCGCCCGCCCCAGCCGCCACGATGGCCATGGCGGCCGCCCGCGGCGGACGCAGATCCGGCGCCGCCACCAGCAGCCACAGGTTCACGGCGGGCACGAGCAGCAGCGCGGTGTAGGGGTCACGAGCCCAGCAGGCCACGGCCACCGCCTCGAGCACGGCGAGCACGGCCACGCCGCCCGCCGCCGAGCCCGGCGAAGCACCGGCCACCAGCCGCCGCGCCAGCCGAGGCCAGGCCACCCACGCCAGCACGAGGACCAGCAGGCAGGCGACGACACCCGCGAGAAGACCGCCACGCAGGCTCAGCACTCCGGGGGGCGGGGGCGCGGCGGGCGCCGGCAGCAGGCCCACGCGACCCAGCAGCACCGCCGCCAGGGCGCAGGCCAGGAACGGCAGCGCGCACGCCACGGCCCAGCCCACCCAGGGCCCGACCGCCTCGCGGCGGCGGCGCACGCGGGCAAACGCGTCCAGGGTGGCCACCAGGGCGGGCAGCAACGCGGCGGCCACCAGCAGGCGCATCGCCCACGTGGGCACGATCTGGCGCGCGATGACCATCACCTGCTCGGGGGAAGCGCCCGGACGGCGGTCGGCGTCCACGGCGCCCACGGCGCGCAGCACCGCGCGCCCGAAGTTCTGCATCCGCTCGGTGCTCACCGGTTCTGCGGGAGAGGGCCCGCGCTCACCCGACACCTGCACGGTCACCGCGGGCAGCCCAGCCGCGCCCAGCACCCCCTGCTCGCCGGTGGCAAAGGGCAGGGCCAGATGCACGAACTGCGAAAGCAGCCCCTCGGCGCCGGCGACGGTGCCCACCTCGGCGGTGATCGCGGCCCCCACCGTGCGCTGCAGGCTCACCGGTGCGCTGCCCGGGGCGTCATACCAGGGCGTGACGAACGGCTTGTGCGCTCGCTGCCCGGCCACGTCGCCGAGCACGATGACGCCGTCGACGGGACCGCCGAGCCGGCGGGCGAGGTCGACCGCGCCGGCGTCGCCGCCGCTGCCGCCGCTGGTGGACGCGAGCGTCAGGCTGTGGGTGGTCACGCGCTGTGAGAGCACGCGGGACAGCTCGAGCAGCGCGGCGGTGCCCGACAGCTCGGCCCGCGAGAGCGGCGCGGCGGCGTCGCGATGAGCGAGCAGCACGATCTGGCGCTCGGAGTTACCGGGGCGTTGGGCGATGACCGTGGTCAGGGTGCGGCGACCGTCGATCGTGGAGCCGTCGAACCGCTGCTCGCTGACCGCGAAGGTCGACCGTGCTCCGGAGGCCCGGCCACCCTGAGGACCGCCCTGCGCGGAGGCGGTGGAGAAGCGGCCGGCGACGAAGCGGGCGACCCCCTCGTCGCCCACGCTACCCGGGCGCCGTGTCGGCCAGCGCGCGGCCATGTCCGACAGGGTCGCCGACGCGCGTTTGCCGTCGAAGGCATCGGGAGCGAGGCCCGAGCTCACCCCGGGGGGACGGCCGCCCAACGAGAAGGCGACCACCACCACGGCGAGCACCAGGGGTACGCAGGCGGATCGGTACAGGCGCCCGTTGAGCATCAGCCCTGAGCCTAGTCTCCGCCGCGCCTGCGGGGCGCACCCGCGGGCGGCGTCAGGGCCGCCGTTGGGTCCCACTTTGCGACGTTCATGTGCCACCATCAGGCATGGCCGTCACGGTCGAGCGCCCTTCTCGCATCCTGCTCGTCGACGACGAGCAGGCCATCCTCACGCTGTTGTCCTATCCGCTGCGCAAGGACGGTTATGAAGTGGTCCAGGCGGCGGACGGCCGCGAGGCGATCGCCCGGTTCGCCGAGTCGGGGTTCGACCTCGTCGTCTTGGACGTGATGATGCCCAACCTCGACGGCCTGGAGGTCTGCCGCCGGCTACGCGCGCGAAGCTCGGTGCCGATCATCATGCTCACCGCGAAGTCGGAGGAGATCGACAAGGTGCTCGGCCTCGAGCTCGGCGCCGACGACTACATCACCAAGCCGTTCTCGATGCGCGAGTTCCGCAGCCGGGTCAAGGCCGCGCTGCGTCGAGCGGGCATGACGCGGCCCGACGAGGCCCCGGTGGAGGACGAGCCGCTGCAGGTGGCCGACATGCGCATCGACTTCGCCAAGCGCACCGTGCGCGTCAGCGGCGAGCCCGTCCAGACGACCTTCGTCGAGTTCGAGATCATCAAGGCGCTGGCGCTCAGCCCCGGCCGGGTGTTTACGCGCGACATGCTGCTGTCGCGCATCTGGGGTGACTCGGCCTACCGCGATCCCCGCACCATCGACGTGCACATCCGCCACCTGCGCGAGAAGATCGAGTGCGACTCCAAGGAGCCGGAGTACCTGTTCACCGTGCGCGGGGTGGGCTACCGCTTCCGCGACAGCGAGTGAGCACCGGGCCGGCGGCCGGCGTACGACCGCCGGGCGCGCTTGCCCTCGAGGTCGAGCCGGCCGCGCGCCGACGCGCGCGAGCGCGAGCGCGAGCCCTGCGCTCGATCACCAACCGCCTGACCCTGCTCATCCTGGCCATCACGCTGGCCGCGATCGCGGTGGTGTTCTTCTACGTGGCTCCGTCGTTGGGATCCAGCCTGCGCGACCAGAAGCTCAGCGCGCTGGCCGCGGCGGCCTCCGCCAACGCAGGACCCCTGCGCGACCTGGTGGGCTCGCGGGCCAACGGACGCGCGGTCAACCGCGAGGTGCGTCACGCCGCCGCCCTGGCCGAGGCGCGCGTCACCCTGCTGGGGGTCAACAGTGGCATGGTCAACGGCGTCGCGCGGCGCACCACCTACTTCATCTCGGACTCCTCGGCCGAGTCACCGGGACGCCCGTTGGGCAACGATCTGCAGTTCACCGTCGCCACGCGCGCCGCCCAGCAGCGACGCACCGTGACCGCGACCGAGGCCGGCGCCGGCGGCCCGGTGGGCGAGGCCGCCCGCCCGCTGAGCTATCGCGATCGGGTCGTCGAGGTGGCGATCTTCTCGAGCTCGCTCAGCGACGTGAAGAACAGCGTCGCGCTGATCCGCCGGCGGATCGTCATCGCCGGCGTCATCGCCCTGGTCCTCGCGGGGTTGGCCGGCTATGTGGTGTCGCGCGCGCTGGCCCTGCGCGTCAAGCGCCTGGAGCGCGCGGCCTGGCGAGTGGCCGCCGGGGACTTCTCGGCCCGCTTCGCGGTGGACTCCGACGACGAGCTCGGCCAGCTGGGGCGGGCCCTGGACGCCATGCAGCGTCAGCTGGCCGAGCTCGACAGCGCGCGCGAGCGCTTCATCGCCACCGCTTCGCACGAACTGCGCACGCCGATCTTCTCGCTCGGCGGCTTCCTGGAGCTCATCCAGGACGAGGATCTCGACGAGGAGACGCGCATGCAGTTCGTCGGGCAGGTGCGCGCCCAGGTCGACCGACTGGGCAAGCTCGCCACGGGCCTGCTCGACCTCTCGCGCCTGGAGGCCGGCGGCCTGGAGCTGCACCCCGAAGCCAGCGACCTGAGCGAGATCTCACGGCTGGTTACCTCCGAGTTCGTGCCCGCGCTGGCCGCGCACTCCTCCCACCTGCGCCTGCGCCTCACGCACGAGCCCCTGCCCGTGGTCTGCGACCCCGAGCGCGTGGCCCAGATCATGCGCATCCTGATCGACAACGCGATCACCCACACGCCCACGGGCACCAACGTGGTGGTCACCGCCACGCGCGAGCAAACCATGGCGCGCGTGAGCGTGCGTGACTTCGGGCCGGGCGTGCCCGCCGAGGCGATGGGGCGCATCTTCGACGCGTTCTACACGTCGGCCGGCGTCCAGGGCTCAGGCCTGGGCCTGGCCATCGCGCGCGAGCTCGCCGAACGCATGCGCGGCAGCCTGGACGTCGAATCCTCATCGGGTCGTACCGTCTTTACGCTGCGCGTGCCCGGCTGATCGCCACCGCGCGGGACGTCAGCTATCGTCCTCGCGCGTGCTTCAGCCCGTCGCCGTCGGCGCCAAGACGCTCGCCGACTACACCCACATCTGCGGGCGCCCGCTGATCGCGGAGATCCGCGAGCTGGCCGAGCCGCTGAAGGGCCGGCGCATCGTCCACGTCTCGGCCACCGCCTTTGGCGGTGGCGTATCGGAGATCCTCTACACGCTCGTGCCGCTGATGCGCGACGTCGGCCTGGAGTGCGAATGGCAGGTCATCTACGGGCGCGAGGAGTTCTTCAACGCAACCAAGCTCATGCACAACGCCCTGCAGGGACATCCTCAGGACCTCAGCGAGGACCAGTGGCAGACCTGGGAGCGCTACAACGAGATGAACGCCCGCGAGCTGTCCGGCGACTGGGATGTGTGTCTCATACACGATCCGCAGCCGGCCGCCATGCACCGGCTCGTGCCCGAGAAGGCCCGGGGGTGGATATGGCGCTGCCACATCGACGTCTCCACGCCCAACCCGGCCACCATGGACCGCCTCAAACCGTACATCCAGGCCTATCCGGAGTCCGTGTTTCACATGCCCGAGTACGTGCCCGAGGGCATGCTCGGCAAGGTGAACATCGTGCCGCCCGCCATCGATCCCCTGGCCCCCAAGAACATGGCCCTGTCCCCTGAGGATTCCTCCTACGTCTGCGCCCAGTTCGGCATCGACGTCGATCGCCCACTGATGTGCCAGGTGTCGCGCTTTGATCCGTGGAAGGATCCGCTGGGGGTGATCGACGCCTACCGCTTGGTCAAGGAGGAGGTGCCCGACCTGCAGCTGGCGCTGGTGGGCTCGATGGCCAGCGACGACCCCGAGGGCTGGGATTTCTTCAACGCCACCATCGCGCATGCCGCCGGCGACTCGGACATCCACATCCTCAACAACTTCAACAACGTCGGCGCGATCGAGGTCAACGCCTTTCAGTCGCACTCCGACGTGCTGGTGCAGAAGTCGACGCGGGAGGGCTTCGGCCTGACCGTCTCGGAGGCGATCTGGAAGGCCCGCCCCTTCATCGGCGGCAACGTCGGCGGCATTCCCCTGCAGGTCCACGACGGCCAAACCGGCTACCTGGTCTCAAGCGTCGAGGAGTGTGCCCAGCGCACGCTGGACATCCTGCGTGACCCCGAGCTGGGGCGCGCCCTGGGCCGGCGGGGCAAGGAGTACGTGCGCACGCACTTCCTCAGTCCGCGCTACCTGCGCGACTACCTGCGCATCTTCACCGAGCTCGACGGGGGATGAGAGCCGCCTCCCGGGGTAGGCCACGCCCATGAACCGGGAGGCCACCGACGGGGCGCCGCTGGTCCTCGTCTCCAATCGGGGACCTGTCACCTTCCACGCGGACGGCAAGGTGCAGCGGGGCACCGGCGGGCTGGTCACCGCGCTGATCGGGCTGGCCTCACATCGGGATGTGATCTGGATCGCCTCGGCCATGACCGAGGAGGACGTGCAGCGCTCCCACGAGCACGAGGGGCGTCCCTTTGAAGTGAGCGCACCCGGCGGCGGTGACTACCAGGTGCGCCTGGTGGCCTCCGACCCGGAGGCCTACGACCGCTTCTACCACGCGTTCGCCAACCCGATGCTGTGGTTCATTCAGCACTACCTGTGGGACCTGTCCAACGCCCCGGACATCCACCGCTCGGAGATCGCGGCCTTCGATGACGGCTACAAGGTGGTCAACCGAGACCTGGCCGAGGCCGTGATCGAGGAGATCGCCGACGAGGCCGAACCGATCGTGATGGTCCACGACTACCACCTCTATACGTTGCCTGGGCTGGTGCGCGAGGCCCGGCCCGACGCCTTCCTGCACCACTTCGTCCATATCCCGTGGACCCAGCCCGACGCCTGGCGCGTGCTTCCCGCGCGCATCCGCGCGGAGATCTACGGCGGCCTGCTGGCCAACGACATCGTCGGCTTTCACACGCGCTCCTACCGGCGCAACTTCCTGCAGTGCTGTCGCGACCTGATGGACCTCGAGGTCGACTTCGAGCGTGGCGTCGTGTACACCGGCGAGCGCGAGGTGTGGGTGCGCGCCTATCCGCTGCCCATCGACTGGCAGGCCACACGGCGCACCGCCCAGGGCGAGCGCGTGCGCGAGCTCGAACGCGAGTTGCTGCGCCGCCGTCGCGATCACCTCATCCTGCGCGTGGACCGCGCCGACCTGTCCAAGAACGTGCTGCGCGGGTTCTCGGCCTTCGACCTGTTCCTGGACCAGCACCCGGAGTTCACCGAGCGGGTCACCTTCGTGGCCCAGCTCATGCCGTCGCGGACCGACGTCGCCGAGTACGCCGAGTACCTGGAGCGCATCGAGGCGCTGGTGGCCGTGGTCAACCACCGCCACGGCACCCCCGACTGGATGCCCATCCAGCTCAAGCTGCGCGACGACCTCGAGGAGGCCATGGCCGCCTACCGCCACTACGATGTCCTGCTCGTCAACGCCATGTTCGACGGAATGAACCTGGTGGCCAAGGAGGGTCCGATCGTCAACGAGCGTGAGGGTGTCTCGATCCTCTCCGAGAACACCGGAGCCCACGAGGAGCTGGGCGAGTACGCCCTGTCGGTCAACCCGTTCGACGTTCAGGAGCTCGCGGACTCCATCCACGCGGCCCTGACCATGGAGTACTCCGAGCGGGCGCGACGAGCCCGCGGGCTGTGCGAGATAGTCACCTCGCGCGACCCGGGCGACTGGATCGACGAGCAGCTCAGCGACATCCGCGCCAAGGCTCGCGCCGACGCTCCCCGGGGCCCGACGTCCTGAGCCCGAGCCGGGCTGCGTGCTCGGGGGCACTGTTATCATCGCCGTCCCCGTGGGTCGGTCCCGCGGGTCAGCCCGTGGCCGCGCCGGACCTTGACCCATGACCCTGCCCCCTCCCGCCTATGACCTCGTTGTGATGCTCGAGTCCGAGGCGCCGCAGGACACGCGCGACCACGTCCTCGCGGAGGTCACCCGCATGATCTCCGCCGGCGGCGAGCAGCTGCGCCACGACGATTGGGGGGTGCGCCCGACGGCCTATCCCATCGATCACCGCACGGGTGCGGACTACCACCTGTTCCAGTTTCACGCCGGGCCCGACGTGCTGGCCGAGCTCGATCGCACCTTGCGCATCACCGACGGGGTGATCCGTCACCGCATCATCAAGCTCAAGCCCGGCACTCCGGACGCACCCGACATGCCCGGCACCCGACGCGAGCCCGAACCGGTCGTCGCGGCGGCGCCCGTGGCCACGGCCCCCAGCGCCGACTGAGCACCACACGCCGGCGGCGGGTGGTCGCCGCGGCGTCACGGGTCGCGGCGCTCAAACGCGGCCGCGGGTCTGGTCCCGAGTTCGTGCTGTCGATAAAATAGAGCCATGGGTCAGGTGAGCAGATGAGCGCCCAGGGCGCCGACCGTGAGCTGGGCGCCTCCCCGCCGATGTTCGACTCGCCCCTGCTGAACTTCTTCTCGCGGGTGCACCCGGCGGTGCCGGTGATCATCTTCGTCCCGCTCGTCGCGCTGCTGGAGGCCTGGGCCCTGGCGCATCTGACCGTGGGCGCGGGGGTGGGGCTGGCCGTGCTCGGCTACGGGCTGTGGACGCTGCTCGAGTACTGGCTGCACCGAGTGGTATTTCACTTCGAACCCGACCGAGGGCTGGGCGCGCGACTGCACTGGATCATCCACGGCGTGCACCACGAGCATCCCAACGACCCGCTGCGACTGGTCATGCCGCCTGCGGTCAGCCTGCCCCTGGGCTCGCTCTTCTTCGCCCTCTTCTACGTGCTTCTCGGTCCCCACGTGGGGCCCGGCGTCGCCGCCGGCTTCCTGGCCGGATACCTGGTGTACGACATGACCCACTTCTACGTGCACCACGGGCATCCGCGCAGCCGCGTGGCGCGGATGCTGCGCCAGCGCCACATGCGCCACCACTTCCAGGACGACACCCGCGGGTTCGGCGTCAGCGCTCCCTACTGGGACGACGTGTTCGGCACCGCTCCGCGCAGCCGCCGGGCGGACACGGGGCCGACCGGCGTGGGGCGACCGGCCGAGCACGCCTCCCGGCCGGTCAAGCCCGCCTGAGCTCGGGCGCGCGCCGGGTGTAAACACGCACGTTGGGAGATCGCGCGCGCGCGGCGCCCGGTCGCGCTTCCGGGGCGCCCGCAGGCGGGTCTAGACTCGCGCGCAGACCAACGAAAACGGCGAAAGGGACCAGCGTGGCCGCCACCAACATCAACCGGGTAGTCATGACCGGAAACCTCACTTCAGACCCCGAGCTGCGCTCGCTGCCCAGCGGCATGTCGGTGTGCAAGCTGCGACTAGCGTGCAACACGCGGCGCAAGAACGGCGCCTCCGGCGAGTGGGAGGACAAGCCCAACTACTTCGACGTGACCGTATGGGGCGCACAGGGCGAGAACTGCGCGCGCTTTCTCTCCCGCGGGCGGCCCGTGGCCATCGACGGGCGCCTGGAGTGGCGCGAGTGGGAGGCCCAGGACGGCGCCAAGCGCCAGGCAGTCGATATCATTGCCGACTCGGTGCAGTTCCTGGGCTCGCGCGACGATGCCTCCGGCAACGGATTCGCGGGCAACGGGAGTTCTGGGCGCAGCGACATCCCGGTCGATGACCGCGACTTCCAGCCCGCACCGGTGGCCGGCTCCGCCGGCGATGACGACATCCCGTTCTAGAAGTCAGCCTCAGCGAGGTCCCAAGTGGCAAAAGCGCGCGGTCGCGGCAAACCGGTACGCCGGCGAGAGAAGAAGGGTGGTCCCGGGAGCGGACGGCGCAAGCCGTGTCAGCACTGCCGCGACAAGGTCGAGCAGGTCGACTACAAGGACCTCACCAGTCTGCGTAAGTTCATCTCCGAGAAGGGCAAGATCCGCTCGCGGCGGATCACCGGAGCCTGCCGTCGCCACCAGAGCCAGATCGCAGGCGCCGTCAAGCGAGCGCGTGAGCTGGCGCTGCTGCCCTACGTCAACGAGGGCGTCGAAGAGCGCACCGGCGGGCGGCGCGAGCGTGGAGACCGCGATCGTGGCGACCGCTAGGAACCGTCGTGCCTGAGGCCATTCTCCTGCAGGACGTCGAGCGACTCGGCGAGCGCGGCAGCGTCGTGGACGTGTCGAAGGGCTATCTGCGCAACTTCCTGGTCCCCCGCGGGCTGGCGCAGCCCGCGACGCGGGGCGCCCTAGCGGACGCGCGCCGCCGCCTGGAGGCCAGCGAGCGCATACAACGCGAGTCGGCCCAGCGTGCCCAGGAGGGTGCCGGGCTGCTCAACCGCACCGTGCTGACCATCAGCCAGCAGGCCGGCGAGGATGGTCGCCTGTTCGGCTCGGTGACCACTCAGGACATCGCCGACGCCGTGCGCGAGGCCCGCGGTCTGCGGGTGGACCGCCGCCGCGTCCACCTGGACGAGCCGATCCGCAACGTGGGCACCTACATGGTGGTCGTCGAGGTGGCCGAGGGCGTCACGGCCACGGTCAAGACCATTGTCGTGGCCCAGAAGTAGCCACCGGTCCCCCGGGGCGCCGTCCGTCCTCAGTGCGAACCTACGTTCGCATTATGCGTCGCCCGGGTTTTGCCCCTCATAGCGAGATAGCCCTCAAGACGCAGGCGCGCGCAGATCTACACTCGCTGCGTCCATGAGCACCATCGCGCCCCGCGCCGCCAGCGTCGCGACCACCCCGCCGCACAACCTCGACGCCGAGCAGTCGGTGCTCGGGGCCATCCTGCTCACCGACCGTCCGATGTACGCGCTGGTCATCGAGGAGGGGTTGCGCCCCGAGGACTTCTACCGCGAGCGTCATCGCCTGATCTATCAGGCCATGCTGGCCCTCTACGGCGAGAGCGAGCCCGTCGACGCGCTCACCGTCACCGACCGTCTGCGCCAGACCGGGAAGCTCGATGAGGCCGGCGGCCCGGCGGCGGTCGACGAGCTCGCCGGCCTGGTCCCGTCCGCCGCGCACGCCCGGCGCTACGCGCAGATCGTGCGCGAGAACTCGCTGCTGCGCCGCCTGCTCACGGCGTCCTACGAGATCCAGGCCTCGGTGGCCTCGCACGCCGCATCGCCGCGCGAGCTCGTCGAGCACGCCGAGAAGGCGATGCTCGAGGTGGCACGCGACGATCGCCAGCGTGACTTCCGCTCGATCGAGGATGTCCTGCACGACGAGCTGGACAAGATGCACCGCCTCTCGGTCGAGGGCACCGCGCTCACCGGCACTCCGTCCGGGTTTGGGGATCTCGACGAGATCACCGGCGGCTTTCAGCCCGGCAACCTGATCATCATCGCCGCGCGCCCAGGCATGGGTAAGTCCAGCCTGGTCGCCAACATCGCCGAGAACGCGGCCGTGGACCACGGACGGGCGGTCGCGCTGTTCTCGCTGGAGATGTCCGAGGCGGAGCTGGCCCAGCGCTTCGTGGCCTCCCAGGCCTCGATACGCGGCGACGAGCTGCGCAAGGGGCGCGTGGCCGAGAGCCGGTGGCCGAAGATCGTGCAGGCCAGCCAGCGCCTGGCCGCCGCGCCGCTATGGGTCGATGACTCAAGTGATGTCGGCCTGTTGGAGATCCGGGCCAAGGCTCGCCGGCTGCACAGCCAGGTTCCCGACGGCCTCGGACTGGTGATCGTCGACTACCTGCAGCTCATGCGCACCGACAGCCGCCATGAGAGTCGGGTCACTGCCGTGGGTGAGCTCAGCCGCGGCCTGAAGATCTTGGCGCGCGAGCTGTCGGTGCCGGTCATCGCGCTGTCCCAGCTCAGCCGCGCGGTGGAGACGCGCAGCCCCAAGATCCCCCAGCTCTCCGACCTGCGTGAGTCTGGCAACCTCGAGCAGGACTCCGACCTGGTCATGTTCATCTACCGCGACGAGTACTACGAGAAGGAGGCCTCCGAGCGCCAGGGTGAGGCCGACCTGATCATCGCCAAGCACCGCAACGGGGCGATCGACACCGTCACGCTGACCTTCCGCCCCGAGTACACCAAGTTCATGAACTACGCCGGCGACCGCTACGCCGGGTGAGCGCTCCGGGCTCCACCGCTCCCGCGTCGTGCCCCTTCGCCCTGTGTGACGGCGGCGGCTTCATCATCGACCTCGACAGCAACACCGCGCGTGACTGTCGCTGTCGGCCCATCCGCATCAGTCGCGCGCGCGCGCGCAGCCTGTCGGCGGTCATCCCCAGCCGCTACCGCGGCGTGTCCTTCGACCGCTCCCCGGTCACCGAGATGCCCGCGCCGATCGTCTCGGCGGTGCGCCGTTACGTGCACCGCGTGGAGGCGCACCTGGACGAGGGTCGCGGCCTGTGGCTGGTCGGCGACGTGGGTACCGGTAAGACCACCCTGGCCATGCTCGTCTCCAAGGCCGTCCTGGACGCGGGGCATTCGGTGGCCATCTACTCGCTTCCGCGGCTGCTCAACCTGGTGCGCGAAGCGATCGACTCACCCGCGGGCAAGCTGGATCTGCTCGATCGCCTGGCCGCCGTTGACCTGCTGCACGTCGATGACCTGGGTGCCGAGAGCACCACCGAATGGGTGCTCGAGCAGCTCTACTCCATCGTCAACGCCCGCTATGAGGCCCAGCGGGCGATGATCGCCACCTCGAACCTGATGCCCGAGGAGCTCGCCGAGCAGATCGGCCAGCGCACCGTCTCGCGCCTGGTGGAGATGTGCGGTGACCCGCTGCCCCTGTTCGGCGCGGACCGCCGGCGTGACTTCGGCACCGGGGCCAGCCGAGACTCCGGCGAGTCGACGGCCTCGACGCACACCTGACCTAGACTGGGCCTATGCCGGGAATCGTGGTGGTGGGCGCCCAGTGGGGCGACGAAGGCAAGGGCAAGATCACCGATCTACTGGCCGAGCGCGCGGACGCCGTGGTGCGCTTCCAGGGCGGCAACAATGCCGGGCACACCATCGTGCGCGGCGATCAGGAATGGAAGTTTCACCTGATCCCGTCGGGCATTCTCTACGCGGGCAAGCCCTGCGTCATCGGCAACGGGGTGGTGGTCGACCCCAAGGTCCTCATCGACGAGCTCGACGGGCTGCGCGCCCGTCGCATCGACGTCAGCGGGCTGCGCCTGTCGGCTAACGCCCACCTGATCATGCCCTACCACCTGCTGCTTGACTCGGCCGGCGAAGCGCGCCTGGGCAAGCTGCAGATCGGGACCACGCGTCGCGGGATCGGCCCCTGCTACGCCGACAAGGCCGCGCGTCTGGGCATCCGCGTCCAGGACCTCCTCGACGAGAAGATCCTCAAGAAGAAGATCGTGGCGGCCATGGATCCCAAGCGCCAGTCCCTGCGGCCCTTCGATCGCGACCCGTCGCTGGACCTGCACGCCATGACCGAGCAGTACCTGACCTACGGACATCGTCTGGAGCCCCACATCGCCGACACGGCCAAGCTCATGTGGGACCTGCTCGACGACGATCGCACGGTGATCTTCGAGGGTGCCCAGGGGGCGATGCTCGACATCGACCACGGCACCTATCCCTTCGTCACCTCGTCCAACCCGATAGCGGGAGCCGCGTGTGTGGGCGCGGGTGTGGGTCCCAAGAGCATCGACGAGATCTGGGGAGTGTCCAAGGCCTACACGACGCGCGTGGGCGCGGGGCCCTTTCCCACCGAGCTGCACGACGAGACGGGGGAGCTCATCCGCGCGCGCGGCGGCGAGTTCGGAACCACCACCGGGCGCGCCCGGCGCACGGGCTGGATCGACCTCGTGGCGCTGCGCTACGCCGCGCGACTGAACACCCTGACCTCGCTGGTCATCACCAAGCTCGACGTGCTGTCCGGGATGCCGACCGTCGGAGTCTGCACGGCTTACTGCGGGGGCGAGGAAGCCCACTTCAGCGACTTCCCCTACCACCAAACGGTGCTGCACCACGCCACCGCCGAGGTCACCCAGCTCCCGGGCTGGGAGGGCGACCTGTCGGAGTGCCGCACGCTCGCGGACCTGCCCGACGCCGCCCGTGAGTATCTGCAGTTCATCTCTGAGTACGTGGGCGTACCGGTGGCCCTCGTCGGCGTGGGCGCCGGGCGCGAGCAGATCGTGTGGACCGAGTCGGCGCAGGACACGATCATCGGTCGCCGGGGCACCGGCCCCGTGCTGGCCTGAGCGTCGCCGCCGCGGGCGGCTCAGGCTCAGGGCGCGGCCACCGCCATGGGTGTCGGCTCCTCCAACACGCGTCCCTCTCCACGACGCAAGGCCCGCAGGGCCAGCACCAGGGCCGACAGCGCGCCGAGCGCGCCGAGCGCGATCTGCACGCTGACCACGCCCCCCTCGGTCCAGTAGACGTCGTCGAGGTCTAGCAGCAGGGCCGACTCGTCCAGCGTGAGGGCCAGCCCGGCGCCGAAGGGAACCGCCAGCCAGCGATCCGCGCGGGCATCGGAGACGACGATGCCAGCGCCGCCGGCCAGGAAGGCCAGCACGATCCCCGGCACGAAGTGGTGGATGTGACGGTGCCCCACGCGCACGTTGTGCATCGGCCCCAGCGACCCGCGCCAATGGATCAGGTGGGTGGTCGCGCGCACCGCCCCCAGGCCCACGGTGAAGGAGATGAGCACGTTCAGCAGGGCCGACTCGCTGCGAGACGCCTCGCGAAAGCCGGTGAGCGCCACCTCGACCGTCTGGCGAGCCGCCTCCTCGGCCGCACCGATGACGTCGGTGGTCTCGGTCGGCAGGGGAGCCGAGCCGCGCTGCCACACGCGGGCCACCTCGCCGGCGGCCACCGCGCCGGCTCCCGTGAGCGCCACCACGGCCAGGGCCAGGGTGCGCCGGTCGGCGGCCACCCGCCGCCGCCGCCGCCGCGCCACCACCGCGCGCCCGGCGTCCACGGCGGCGAGCAGCGGCCGGTGACCGCGCGGCGCGAGGAGGGCACCCGCCGGGCCCGACGATCCCCGGCGCGTCAGAGCACCTCGAACGGGGCGGGAGATCCTGCTCACGCTCGTCTCCGGGCCGCCACAACCGCAGCACGCGCGGTCACGACCGCCTCGCTTGGACCAGGTCCTCGAGCGCGCGCACCACCCGGCGCCCCGCGTGGCCGTCGCCGTAGAGCGCCGGTCCCGGGCGCGGGAGGGGCCGGCCCAGTGCTCGCAGTGTGGCCGCCACGTCGAGGTCCACGAGGGTGTTCCAACCGCTGTCCACCGTCTCGGTCCACTCGGTGCGGTCACGCAGGGTCAGGCAGCGAACGCCGGCCAGGTAGGCCTCCTTCTGCACGCCGCCCGAGTCGGTGATCACCGCCCTGGCGTTGGCCAGCAGGGACGTGAAGGGCACGTAGCCCTGCGGCTCGAGCAGGCGCACCCCGGCCGCCAGTCGCCCCATCTCCCCCGCCTCCTCCAGCCGGGCTCGTGTGCGCGGGTGAAGCGGCAGGACCACGGGCTCGGGCAGCGCGAGCAGCAGGTCGCAGAGGCGAGCCAGGCGCTCGGGATCATCGACGTTGGCCGCCCGATGGACCGTGGCCAGCAGGTAGGCGCCGGCGCTGACGCCGGCGCCGTCGAGCACCGTGGCCGCTGAGTGAGACTGGGAAGCGACGAGGCGAAACACGTCGACCATCACGTCCCCGACGACCTCCGCGCGCCCCTCCAAGCCCTCGGCGCGCAGGTTCTTTACCGCGGCCTGCGACGGGCACAGCAACAGCGTCGAGAGATGGTCACAGAGCACGCGGTTGAGCTCCTCGGGCATCGACCGGTCATAGGAGCGCATCCCCGCCTCGACGTGGGCCACCGGTACGCCGCTCTGCGCGCCCGCCAGACCGCCGGCCAGGGTGGAATTGGTGTCGCCGTAGACGAGCACGACGTCGGGACGCTCCGCCGCCACCAGCGGGCTGAGGGCCTGGAGCATGCGCCCGGTCTGCTCGCCGTTTGAGCCCTGGCCGAGACCCAGCTCATGGTCGGCGGCGGGCAGGCCCAGCTCGCGAAAGAACACCGCCGACAGCGTGTCGTCGTAGTGCTGACCGGTGTGGATGAGGATCTCGTGATGGTGCTCGCGCAGCGGTCCCGAGACGGCGACCGCCTTGACGAACTGCGGCCGGTTGCCGATCACCGTGACCACGCGCATACCGGCCCGAGCGCTAGGCGGCAGCCACCGCGGCGGCGATGGACCGGCTGACCTGCGCAGCAAGCTCGCGGGTGAGCGGCCCGGGGGCCGGCACCTGGACCTCGTCGACCGCGTGCACGGCCACGACCTCCTTGAGGCTGGAGGCCACGAACAGCTCATCGGCACCACGCACGTCGTCCATCGTCGTCGACGTCTCGGACACCTCGCCGACGGCCAGCACGACGCGACGGGTGATGGAGTCCAGGAGGTGGTCCTCGAGGGGCGGCGTGTGCACGCGCCCGTCGCGGATCCAGAAGAAGGAGGACGTGGGCGCCTCGAGTACACGCCCGTGCGGCGTGACCATCAGGGCCTCGTCAAAGCCACGTTCGTGCGCGAGGCGTGAGCAGAGCATGTTCGCGCCGTAGGACAGGGACTTGACCTGATCGAGCACGCGGGTGGGCGCGTAGATGACCGACGACAGGGCCAGGGTGGCCGGGAGGGCGGGGAGCTCCTCGACGAGGCTCACCCGGTGCCCGCCGCGGGTAACCAGGGTGCGCAGCGCGACGTCGTGAGGCCGTGAGGCCGCGATCAGCGACCGCACATCGGCGGCCACCGCGCCGGTGTCGATGGGCAGACGCAGGTTGTCGGCCGAGCGCTGCATGCGCTCCAGGTGCTCGTGGAGGGCATAGGGCCGTCCCGCGTACAGGCGTATGACCTCGAACACGCCGTCACCGCGCAACAGCCCGTCGTCGAGGACCGAGATCATCGCCTGCTCCCGCGCGATGAGCTGCCCGTCCACGCACGCCAGCTCAGAGGGGGTTGCACTCTCGCCGGCCAAGGCGGGCAACTCTAGCGACCGCACGCTGTGGGTGGCCGGGCAGTGGCCATGTTGCGAGTTCCCTACCTAAGCCCCCTCGCACGCACACTTCCAGCTTTTAGGTCTCCGTCATGTTCTGGCGGTGCGCTCGACCCGCGAGATGCTCAGCGAGGACGACGGCGCCGAGTAGCCGTGGAGGCGCCCGTCCGCTTTGCGTCACGTCGTCGGCGTCTCCAACAGCTCGCGGAGCTTCGCGGCGGTGTCGTGGTCAGGGAGCGGCGAGTAGAGGATGAGGCGTTGGTCGGGCTCGTTCGTGGGGTTGAAGACCGCGTGCTCGAAGGAGAGCGGTCCGACTACGGGGTGGCGCAGGTCTTTGCGGCCCTCGCCACCGCCGGCGACCTCGTGGCGCTTCCATGCCTTGCAGAACTCGGGGCTCGAACGCCGTAGGGCGCGAACGAGCTCGTCAAAGGCCGGGTCGCCGAGGTGGTGGGCGCTGTCGGCGCGGAACTTCGCGGTGATGAGCCTCGAACTGCGCTCCCAGTCGCAGAACAGCTCGCGGCGGCGCGGGTCCGTGAAGGTCAGCCAGACGTGGTTGCGCGCGGCTCGCGGGAGGCTTCCGAGGTCGCCGAGCAGCGCGGCCGCGGCGTCATTCCACGCCAGGTAATCCCAGCGCCGGCCGAGGATGAACGCGGGGTTGACCCCGAGATGCTCGATCAGGCGCTTGAGCGTCGGTGAGGCCCGCTCCACCGGAGCAGCCACCACCGGCGGTGCCTCGCCGCGGCCGAGGAGCAGAAGATGGGCGCGCTCCGCGGGCGTCAGGCGCAGGGCGGTGGCGATCGCCTCGAGAACCTCAAGCGACGCCCGCACGTCGCGCGCCTGCTCGAGCCACGTGTACCAGGTGGCGCCGACCCCCGCGATCTGCGCGACCTCCTCGCGGCGGAGGCCCGGCGTTCGGCGCCGGCCGCCGGCTCTCAGGCCCACGTCCGCGGGCTGCAGGCTCGCCCGGCGCCGGCGCAGGAAGTCGGCGAGCTCGGCACGGCGATGCTCGCCGTTGGTGGCCGGCGATGCGCCGTTCCGGGGCACCGACTCGGTGGGGGGAACTGTTACTACCAGGATAACCTCCTCTCTTGTACCTGGATACGCATGCTCGCACACTGCCTGCATGACTACAAGCCGCTTCCCCAAGCCCCGTTCCAGCGCCGCGCTTCTCGCGGTCGTGTGCCTCACGCAGTTCATGGTGCTGCTCGATGTCGCGATCGTGAACGTCGCGCTCCCTTCGATGCGCGAAGGGCTGCACTTCTCCAGCGAAGGACTGCAATGGGTCGTAAACGCCTACACGCTCACCTTCGCGGGCCTACTCATGCTCGGCGGGCGCTCCGCCGACCTGCTGGGACGGCGCCGCGTGTTCCTCGCCGGCACCGCC
>JAABUQ010002585.1_pt1 | contig 35407 bp, 29 predicted proteins | sample 5560001 | NCBI WGS metagenome assembly JAABUQ01 (sample SAMN10711888, study PRJNA513371) | rock metagenome | isolation source: Antarctica rocks | place: Antarctica: Victoria Land, Finger Mt nord | collected 2015-12-18
AAACGCCAAAGCTGCCTCATCTTGTTCCATCTTGATCGCTTCACTCGCATCTCGATGCTCGTTCTTTCTTTCTACGGATCTTGCTCAGAAGTTCCGGGAGATTTGTTTAGTCTAAACGTCAAAAGTATAGCTATTTTCTTGTATTTGCACCAGGGTTTAGTTCACAGTGTCGTTGTGAGAAGGGTCACAGGCCGAAGAAATGCCTATACCTCGTGGTATAATGTAAGTGTAAACTCATTGACTTGAGAAGCGGAAGTGCCTATTAGGTTTGGAGGAGGTGAAGCGCATGGCACAGAAACAAGAGCCTGAATATACCATAGATGAATACTGGAAGCTTGTAGAAATCTTTCCTCACCACAGATATGAGTTCGTAGATGGCTTTATTCGTATGCTTTCTGGTGGAAGTCCTGCCCACAGCCAAATTGCAGTGAATATAAGCACTCTACTTAATATTGCATTGCGTAGCTCTGAATGCAATGTCTACAGTTCTGATGTCGTGTTACAACTCGCGGATCGGCACAGCTATTTGCCGGACGTTTCTGTATCTTGTGATCCTATGGATCGAACACAGAAGAAAGCTATTAAAGCTCCTATTATGGTGGTAGAAGTATTGTCACCTTCAACCGAGAGAGTGGATCGCACTGAGAAGCTTCGGGTCTATCAACGCTACCCTACTATTCAAGAAATCTTGCTTGTTGACTCGCGACAGATTTACGTTGAGCATCATCACCGCATCAATTCTCACAAGTGGGAAGTTTCTTTTTATAATCAGGAGGATGACGTTGTAAAGCTTACGAGTATAGGTGTGTTGATGACTCTGAGAGACATTTATTTGAAAGTCTACCTGGAACTGGAAGAGACAGAGGAAGAGTAAAAATAGTCATCAAGCCATTTATACAGAAATGGCTTGTGTTTGTGAAGACAAAGACTAGCTACTGGATGCTACCACTGACGATGATGATGCCTCGGTCATCAAATTCGGGAAAGGAGGAGGTAGGTTTGGCATGAAGTGGGGGTAGAGGCTGTGGGTTAAGGCCGCCATTTACCTCTTCCATCTCCTCGCCGGTTAGATCCTGGAATGCCTCTGGCTGTTGCGCGGAGTATGTTTCTTGCTGCTTTTGTGATTTGAATGCTTTCATTGTGTTTCTCCTCTAAATTTTAACTCACCAATAAAAAGTGTCTTGCTTTTATGTATCAAGCTTACACCTTTTGTAGGAAGAAAATAAGTATCAGCTTCACACCAAGAGTGTGTGCTGCCTCACGTTCGACCTTCTCTATTAATGATACATCTCAGCTATGGCGTGGGCGGTGGTGGCTACGGCTTCGCGGACTTGAGGGGGGCTGATGACGGTGGCTTCGGCTCCTAGTGCTAGTGCGTAGGAGATGGCGGCATCTGTGGATTCGAGGTTGATGCGCATGATCGCGCTTCCATCTTGTTCTTCGCTGATGAGGGTGATGTCGCCGGGGAGGCCGTAGCGGGCGGTGGGGGCGACGCGTAGGGTGAGGACTGTGGGCGGTACTTGTTTCTCCAGGTATTTGCGTGCTTCGCGCCAGTAGGCGCGCAGGTTGAAGTTTGGGCGAGGGGTGATGGGATCTTCGCGTACACAGAGTTGTTCGATGTCGCTGACACGGAAGACATCGAAGTTCTGGCAGGGCTGGCAGTAGGCTACGAGGTACCAGCGACCGGTGCGTATGTGGCGGCGGCTGAGACCTTTGAACACGAGTCCATAGGGTTCGATGCGTCGCCAGAGTACGCCTGAGCCTGGATAATCCTTGCAGGTTGTGCAGGGGTATAGGATTTCCATCTGGCGTGAACCGAGGACGGCGGCGCGCATCGTTTCGAGATAGGTTGGAGAGGCTTCACTGCTGTTGTACCAGGCAGAGGTGTCAAAGAAGATGTGCTCACGCGCTGCTTTGACATCCAGTTGATACTCTTCTGGCAAGACTGCTTCGAGCTTTATCAGTGCGCGATGCAGGTCGTTATCACCAGCGAACAGGCTGTTATTGTCTGAGAGGTCTGCACTTAAGACCAGGGAGATTGCCTCTTCGCGGGTGAAGATGGCGGACTCAAAATGAAAGTCGGCGGGAAGATAGTAGCCCCCACCCGGCCCATATTCCATCGACACTGGCACATGTGCCAGGGAGAGTGCAATAATATCGCGATAGATTGTACGCGGCGAGACCCCTAAGATATCGGCAAGGCGGTGGGCGGTCATTTTACCCCGCGCCTGAAGTAGCAGTGTAATAGCCATGAGACGTTCCGTCTTCTGCATATAGTATAGTATGCGTTATTCTCTTAAGAAGAGCAATGGCTATTTTATATATTCTTAAGGGAAGAAAGAAAACAGTATTTTTGTTCTAGTAGTTGTGTAACGATTATGCTTCTACAACCGTGCTCATTTATTAGGAACGATAGGGGCACGTACTTGTCTGATTACAAAAGTATTTGAGCTGTATCGCATTCGCTTTCTTGCACTCTGCGTTTTCGCGGCTTCACCGCTCTCAAATCTTTCTATTAACTTTTTTACATTTCTACAAGCTTTTGCGTATGCGCAAAAGCTTGTAGAAATGTAAAAAAGTTAATAGAAAGATTTGAGCTTACCTATGGAAGAAACATATTTGCAGCATGGTCCCAAAAAGAGGTGGAAAGGGTGACACACAGTTGTCAGCCATTTCCTTTTAGACTTTTAGTAATGATACCAATCTCTTTACCACAGCGATGTGGGAATCGTGATCAACGAAATGCTACACGTGTAACAATGATCTCGTGTTCAGTTGCAGAGGTAAATGTAGATATGGGTCATTTTTGTCTCTGCGGGCATTTATACTTAGATGCGTTCAGAAATGCAACTCTCTCTTGATAGTCGCAAAACAACGAACCTTGTTCTAGCTTCGCTCAGTTTTGCGTAAGGAAGTGTTGCTAAAAATATGCTGCGGCCTATTTTTCATCTGAACGCAAGGAAGTACCAGATATGCTCGCGACGCGCGTTGTGGAGAGATGGTGATTCTGGGCTAGAGCGCGTCAAGAAAGGATTCATCTGGAATGCAGGTTACAAAGGTCCAAAAAAAAACGTCCCCGTACTTTGACTTCACTGAACTTAAAGCAAATTTGCGTATCTATGGCCGTGTCATCGCCTTACTTCGGCCTCATTTAGGACAATCAATTGCAGCGGTTGTCTGCGTTGTCCTGGCAACACTCTTTACGCTTATAGTGCCCTGGTTGTTGCAGTGGGTTATCGATGTGGGCATTCACACTGGCAACTTCTCTCAATTGATGCTGGTCGCGGCGGCCATTCTGGGTACGAGCATCCTGCGCGGTCTCGCGGCGTATGGACAGGGCTACTACTCGCAGTCGATCTCTAACCTGGTGGCTTATGATCTGCGCGACAAAATGTATGATCATCTGCAACATCTCAGCTTCTCGTTTCATGATGACTCAGAGACTGGGCAGTTGATGTCGCGCATGACGGCTGATATCGAAGCTGTACGCATGTTCTTTCCGATGGGGCTGCTGCGTGCCATTGTTGCAGTTGCAACGTTTGGCTCAATTACGATTATTCTGTTTCGACTCGATCTATATCTAGCCCTGGTAACGCTCATTTCGGTTCCTATTCTGCTGTACCTGGCAGCTATCGTCACGAAGCGCTTACGTCCTCTGTGGCTTGAGGCGCAGAACGGCATTGGGGATCTGAGCACCGTGATGCAGGAGAGTCTGGCCGGCGTGCGTGTTGTGAAATCGTTTGCACGGGAAGATTTTGAAATTGATAAGTTCGGCTCCAAAAATATGGAGGTGCGCGAACTGAATATGAGTGCGATGCGCCTCTCGGCCTGGAATCAGCCGCTGATGGTCTTTGCGCTGAATGCGATTACAGTGCTGGTGCTGTGGGTGGGTGGAATCGCGGTTATCAATAGAAATCTCAGCCTGGGTACGCTGGCGGCTGTAGTGCAGTATGTGCTGCTGCTAGGAACGCCTGTGCGTACGTTTGGCTTTATGATTAACTGGTTTGTGCGCGGCCTCACGGGTGGCACGCGTATCTTTACTGTCCTGGATACCGAGTCTATTATTAAGGATGCACCGAATGCGAAAGTGTTGGGGCATGTGGATGGGCATGTGAGCTTTGAGCATGTGTCGTTTGCCTATGGTAACGGCATTGAGGTGCTGCACGACATCGCTATTGATGCTCGCCCCGGTCAGGTGACAGCTATTCTAGGACCAACCGGCAGCGGCAAGAGCAGCATTCTGCATCTGCTGCCGCGCTTCTATGATGTAAAAGACGGACGTGTGCTGGTGGATGGCAATGATGTGCGTGATGTGACGCAGGCATCGCTGCGGCGACAGATAGGGCTGGTTTTGCAGGATGTGTTCCTCTTCAACGCAACGATTCGCGAGAATATTGCGTATGGTGTGGCGGAGGCGAGCGACGAGCAGATTGTGAATGCTGCGAAAGCTGCGCGCATCCATGATTTTATTCTGACGCTGCCCGGTGGCTACGACACCTGGGTGGGTGAACGTGGAGTCACGCTCTCCGGTGGGCAGAAGCAGCGTGTGGCGATTGCGCGTACGCTGCTGCTCAATCCGAGTATTCTAGTGCTGGATGATTCGACATCGAGCGTGGATATGGAGACGGAGTACTTGATTCAGCAGGCGCTGGAAGAGGTAATGCGTGGCCGCACAACCTTTGTTGTCGCCTCACGTCTGCGCACGATCAAAAATGCCGATCAGATTATTGTGCTGGACCGAGGGCGTATCGTGGAACGGGGCAACCATGCTTCACTGCTCAATGCGAACGGCCCGTATTCCCGGCTCTACGATTTGCAGTTACGTGAGCAGGAAGAGTTTGAGGCGCGTATGCTGGATGTATCTGAGTCAGAAGATACAGAAGGTGCAGCGTCTTATGCTGATGGACAGAGGGAGGTGCTGCGATGAGTAAGACAGCCGAGAAGTTAGAAAAGCCGATTCAGGATCAAAATGCTGAGTCGTACGCTGATTACAGGCGAAAACACAACTGGGTAGAGAACAGCCTGGCCCGCGCCGACGAGGATGAGTCGCTGCACTTTAACTGGAAGCTCGTCAGGATGTTCTTCCCCTATCTGAAACGCTATAAAACGCCAGCGATCTGGAGCATGATCCTGATGCTGGTTTATACGGCTCTAAACCTGGCGAATCCGTATCTGATCGGCCTGGCGATCGACAATTTTATTACTCGCCACGACCTGTTCGGTCTGGGCGTTATGAGCGCAATCTTCCTGTTCGTTAACATTGCCATGTGGCAAGCGCAGTACTGGCAGGTGTGGAGTATGTCGTGGGCAGGGCAGCAGATCCTGTTCCTGGTTAGTGCCGACATGTTCACCCATCTGCAGCGCCTCTCGCTCAGCTTCTACGATCACACACAGATAGGGCGCGTCATGTCGCGGCTACAGAGCGATATTGATGTGCTGGAGGCGATGTTGAGTTCGGGCCTGCTGGGGATGCTGAGCTCAGTCATTGCCCTTGTGGGTATTATCGCGGCAATGCTGATAATGAGTCCTGGCCTTGCGCTCGTCTCGTTCACGGTCTTACCAGTGATGTTTGTAATCGCGGCCTACTGGCAGCGCTTTGCGCAGAACTCGTTCCGTCGCACCCGCGCCTCTATCTCGCTGGTCAACTCGACTCTGCAAGAGAACATTTCAGGCATGCGCGTTATTCAGAGCCTGGTACGCGAGGATCGTAATCGCTCCGAGTTTGAAGATCTGAACGCGTATAATCGTGATATGAACCAGGACTCGAATAAAATCTCGGCCCTGGTGCTGCCGCTGGTCGAAGTTGTGGCGGCAGTGGCGACGTGTCTGGTCGTGGTCTATGGTGGGCTGCTGGTTGCACGAGGTCAATTGCAGGTTGGCGTACTGGTTGCCTTTACGCTGTATATTAACCGCTTCTTTGATCCGATTCGCGATCTGAGCATGCAGTATACGCAGTTGCAGCGTGCTGGGGTTGCGGCCGAGCGTATCTATCAAATTCTGAGCATTCCAGTGCAGATTGAGGATAAGCCCGACGCGATTGAGCTGCCACAGATCAAGGGTGAAGTCGAGTTCCGCGACGTAGTCTTTGGCTATAGTCCAGGGCGGCCCGTTCTGAAGGGGCTGAACTGGAAGGTCAAGGCGGGGCAGACGGTGGCGATCGTGGGTCCGACGGGCGCGGGCAAGAGCACGATTATCAGTTTGTTGACGCGCTTCTATGATATTCAGAGTGGGGCAATTCTGATCGATGGATATGACCTGCGGGATGTGACCCAGAAGTCGCTGCGCCGCCAGGTAGGTGTTGTGCCCCAGGAGCCATTTTTGTTTACGGGAACGATTGCGGATAATATTCGCTATGGTCGCCTGGACGCTACTGACGAGGAGATCAGGGAGGCGGCGCGTGTTGTGGGTGCGCACGACCTGATCATCCAGCTTCCAGACGGGTATGAGACTCCGATTCGTGAGCGGGGGCGGAATCTTAGTATGGGGCAGCGGCAGCTCATCTCATTTGCTCGTGCTCTGCTGGCTGATCCACGAATTTTGATTCTGGATGAGGCTACTGCTAATATTGACACTTTTACCGAGGCTATTGTGCAGCAAGGATTGAAGAAGCTGCTGGCGGGGCGGACGGCGTTTGTGATTGCGCACCGGCTCTCGACGATTAAGGATTCGGATAATATTGTTGTGTTGGAGGCTGGACAGATCATTGAGCAGGGGACGCATAGTGAGCTGTTGCAGCACGAGGGGGCGTATGCGGGGTTGTATGCGATGGGATTTCGGCATTCGGCGGGTGCGGCGGTTTAGTTGTGGAAGAATAAAGGGGGTGGAACAATGATGTTTCACCCCTTTTGTTGTGTTCATCTTTTACATTTCATCGAGTAAACTACTGTTCTGTTAAGCGTGATTGTGTCTGGAAAGCGCGGGAAACAGGTCAGTTTTCGGGGCGAGCAGGAGAGATGGGCGAGGTGTACTGCATTATCAAGCTTGATGGTGTCCCGAAAGCGTGGGACGTTGGGTGGATTTCGGGGCGAGCAGAGGAGGTGGGCGAGGTCTACGGACGCGATAGAGCAAGGAGGGGAGCGTGTCGGCGAGACTTTAACTTTATGGGAATAGTTTATCTGCATACGAGACAGAGTGTCTTGGTTGATCTTAAAATCTCGAAGGTAGAGATCTTTTGCTAGTCCTGCATGTTTAGGCTTAGAAATAGAACGGCGTTCAATGACAAAGATTTCCCAGGCAGTTTTAATAGACTGGATGGTGCTTTGAAAATGTGTTGGAGGTGGAAGAGTGATATACTCAGAGGGGATTCGGGCTATTTAATTCCGTTACTGGACTGACCTACTTTATTTGATGGGTGACGAGAGCGCTCCGGGGGACGTTGATCATGGCCCTCCGGCTGATGAACTTTGCTTATGAAATAAGGTATAAAACAGCACATTGTATACCTTATTTCATAAGCAAAGTTCATCAGCCGGTCTGCGCGCGATGAATCGGTGCCTCTGCTGGCGGGTGACGTAGAAGAAACTCGTTGGATGAGGTGAGTTGGTCTGGTTACTCCCAGTTTTAAAGGAGAAATTGAGATATGTCTACACATACAACGACGCTGACGCAGAGTCCGGCATGGAAGGCGCTGGCGGAACATTTTCAGCAGGTGCGGGATTTGCATTTGCGGGCGCTTTTTGCGGAGGATGATAAGAGGGGGGAGCGGTTTACGCTTGAGGCGGATGGGATCTATTTGGATTATTCGAAGAATCGGATGACGGATACGACGGTGCGCTTGCTGTTGCAGCTTGCGGAGGCGGCGGGTTTGCGGAATCGCATTGATGCTATGTTCAGGGGGGAGAAGATCAATGTGACGGAGCAGAGGGCGGTGCTGCATGTGGCTTTGCGTGCTCCGAAGGATGAGGTGATTAATGTGGATGGGCAGAATGTGGTGCCGGAGGTGCATGAGGTTCTGGATAGGATGGCGGATTTCTCGAATCGGGTGCGCAGTGGGGAGTGGAAGGGGTTTACGGGGAAGCGTATTCGGAATGTGATTAATATTGGTATTGGTGGCTCTGATCTGGGGCCGGCGATGGCGTATGAGGCTTTGAAGTATTATAGCGATCGCGATATGCACTTTGGGTTTGTCTCGAATGTGGATGGGACCGATTTTGTGGAGGCGGTGCATGGGCTTGATCCGGAGGAGACGCTCTTTATCGTCTCGTCGAAGACGTTTACGACGCAGGAGACGCTGACCAATGCACGCTCCGCCCGCGATTGGAGCCTGAAGGTGCTCAAGGATGAGAAGGCGGTGGCGAAGCATTTTGTGGCGGTCTCGACGAACGAGAAAGAGGTGGCGAAGTTCGGGATCGATACGGAAAATATGTTTGGTTTCTGGGACTGGGTTGGTGGCCGCTATTCGTATGACTCGGCGATCGGGCTCTCGCTGATGATCGCGATTGGGTCGGACCAGTTCCACGAGATGCTGGCAGGCTTCCATTCGATGGATGAGCACTTCCGTACTGCGCCGTTTGAGCAGAATCTACCTGTGCTTCTGGGTTTGATTGGTGTCTGGTACAACAACTTCTTTGGTGCTGAGACGATTGCCATTCTGCCATATGATCAGTATCTGTGGCGCTTTAGTTCGTACTTGCAGCAGTTAGATATGGAGAGCAATGGCAAGCATGTCGATCTTGAGGGAAGGCCGGTTGATTATCAGACAGGGCCGATTATCTGGGGGCAGCCAGGGACGAATGGACAGCACGCCTTCTATCAGCTCATTCACCAGGGAACGAAGTTGATTCCGTGCGACTTCATTGGTTTTTCGCAAGCGCTCAACCCTCTCAAGCCGCATCACGATCTGCTGATGGCGAACTTCTTTGCTCAGACGGAGGCACTGGCCTTTGGGAAGACGGCTGAGGAGGTTGCGGCAGATGGTGTTGCCGCCTTCCAGGTGCCACATCGCACCTTTGAGGGTAATCATCCGACCAATACGATCCTGGCTGATAAGCTCACACCGGAAATGCTGGGCAAGCTTGTCGCCCTTTATGAACATAAAGTCTTTGTACAGGGCACGATCTGGAATATCAATTCCTTTGATCAGTGGGGTGTTGAGCTTGGCAAAGTACTCGCCAGCCGCATCATTCCCGAACTGCAAAATGCAGAGGAGCCAAAGCTTGCACATGATAGCTCGACCAATACACTGATCCAGCGCTATCGCAGGCAGCGACAGGCTGAAAACTAGCTACGTGTGAATTTAGTAGACGAGATACCGGTTCTCGCACGTAGGTAGTGATATGAAGGTAGAGGTCATGTCCATTGGCATACTAGCATAGAAGTGGATATGACCCACCCTTTGCATCTTCCTGATCAACAGCGCAGTTCCAGGCTTAGTAGGCTTGCAATCTGCTATTGTTTCTTTTTCTTATGGTTCTTCTCTTCATCGGAAAGCAAAATGGTGTGCACCGCCCTCAGAAGTTCATCGACACTAAATGGTTTATAGACGACCGGGATACCCTTGTCCTCCAAAGTCGATTCCTGTTCGCGAACCTCATTAAGTGCCGCTGTGCATAGAATGATAGGAATATGTTGTGTAGGAGGATACATACGCAACTTCTGCAACATGATCCACCCTTCCTCGTGCATTCCTATCTTCAGATCTAGAATCACAAGGTCGGGATTAATGGCCTCCACCTCTTTAATATTTTCAATGGTCTCTAACGAGATATCTACCTCGTAGCCCTCATCCTCAAGGATGAGCTGGAACAACTCAAGTATAGAATCGTCGTCGTTGATAACGAGAATTCGCTTAGACATTACGGTTTCGCCTCTCACTTCCTTGCATTGCACTCTCTTCTTCTAAAGAGAACTGACAAATAGGGACATTTTTCGTCATTTTTCACTCTTCTTCTCCACTATTTTCTTATTCAATAAGATATACTCACGTACTATTTTATTGTTCAGTTTTACGCTAAATACTCTTCAATAGAAATTGTGTGCTACTTTATCTTACCATTACACGAAGCAGAGGAACATATAGAGTCAAGCATGACAGGAAGTATGATTCGTCCAATGCACGAAGTTGTTGCTATGCGATGAGGTGCGGATGGTGTTGATGCTTTTCTATTTGACTCTCTATTATACTAAAAAAAGCAAAGTTCAGATGGTACAGAGTATAAAATGATTTTTAAGCGTAAATATGTGTAAAAGGTGGTGTGATGATGATAAGAAGAATGCTGGCGGTTCAGACTCTACGTACGAGGTATGCACGCAAGATGGAGGCTATGAGCCAATCAATTACAAGTTCGTTAAGCGTGGGTAAGCAGAAGAATCCAATCTATGCGCTGGATGGAGTGCGTGCGGTGGCCTGTTTGTGTGTGATCAGCTTTCATCTGAATCTCTTTTCGTTGTTCGGTCATATCTGGTCGCCAATGCTCAATGACGTTGGAGCAACAATGATCAGTTCTATGGCGCTGGCAGGCGAAATGGGCATTCTGCTTTTCTTTATTCTCTCTGGTTTTCTTCTGTTCTTGCCCTTTGCGAAAGCGATATTATTTGATCAGCCGCGCCCTCTCCTCCGCCGCTATTATATTCGTCGTATTTTTCGCATTCTGCCTGGATACTATGTTGCTCTTCTCCTAATGGTACTGTACCTGCAACCCATTTATCTTCAGCCTGCCCATCTGCACGAACTCTGGCTCTTTCTCACCTTTCGTATGGACTTTCCCCCCACCTATCAACAGATCAATGCACCGTTCTGGACATTAGCAATCGAGTTCCAATTTTACCTTCTTTTACCGCTTATGGCCTGGCTGATAAGCAAGGTTGCATCCCAGGGAGTGCTGCGCATACGTGTTCTGAAAATGGTTATCTGCATTCTTGCCATGCTTGCATGGGGCCTTTTCACACGCTACTGGGGCTTCCTGCTGACGAGTAATACTCCTACGCAAGACTTCACACTCCCTGAAATGATCTCCAGCACCTTAAGGCCCTATATCTTCGGCACATCCGGCAAGTACTTTGAAATCTTTGCCATTGGCATGCTCATTGCTGTCGCCTATCTCTATCTGCAAAACGAACCTCATAGCGATTGGTTGAATACACGTGTACGCTTGTTAAGTCCATTCTTATTTGTGCTAGGTCTTATCGTCATCGCCTGTGCAAATCTCTGGCACTATTATGTCGTATACGTACACGGGATAACGCTGCACTATCTGGATGCTTATCAGAACGTTCTAAAATCCTCCAAAGATGTGCTCAATCCGATAAGTTTTGCCCTGGGTTATGGCTTGTGTCTCTTCGCCGTGCTCCACGGCCCGGCATCACTTAGAAAGCCATTTGAGTGGCTTCCTTTACGCTGGATTGGTTTTATTTCTTATAGCCTTTATATCTGGCACGATCCATTTATTATCTTTTTCCAGCTCTACTTTTTGCCGAATTTTCAGGTATTAGGTTGGATGATGGGTGCTCAGTATATGATCTTTGTGTTATGGGTGCTTGTAACGGTGTTTCCGCTTTCCATCACTTTTTATCGGTGGGTAGAGATGCCTGGCATGCGTGTGGGTGAGCGCATCTGCTCTTGGTTGGAGAGACGGGGGCATGAGGATAAAGATACTGCTAGTATTACAGTGGCTGTGCCTGAGATTCGTGAGACGGTCCTCACAGCCTCTGATAGCGGAGATAACTCTCTTCGGTCTCTTTAATGTGAGAGTTATGGAGAATATAGTTGGGATGATAGAGAGTTTTCAAAGAGCATCTGATAGTAGTCGAGCTAGAAAGCATACGAAATGACAGGACACGATCGATTGTTATGGTTATTCAAGGTGTGGAAAATACTTTATTGTCTAGTTTTTGTCCTCATTTTCCTCAATGGATGTTTCTCCGGTGCTAACCCTAAAGTAACAAGTATGTCAAAGGGCGTTCTTGATGGATTGTCTATGAAGATGCCTGCCGAGCGTTATGAGGCTCAGATGTTGCCTGATCTTGCCTATGGTCCACTACCTGATGAAAAGCTAGATCTGTGTCAGCCGAAGGGAGCAGTAGAGGAACGACCCGCAGTGATCCTGATTCATGGTGGAGGGTGGGTGTCGGGTGATAAACAAGAGTTTGATGGGCTGTGTTTGACTCTTGCCCGACATGGATTTGTGGCTGCGACTGTACGTTATAGGCTGGCTGTTTCTTCGATTGCGACAACGCATTGGCCTACACAGATTGTGGATGTGCAACTGGCTGTGCGCTGGCTGCGGACTTTGGCACCTTCGTTGCGAGTTGATCCACGACGCGTTTGTGCATGGGGAGATTCGGCTGGCGGGCATCTGGCGGTTTATCTTGGTACGCATAAAAGCATACATGAGGGGGATACTGCTGCTAGTCAGGCTTTGGATATGTCCCCGTATGTCTCGTGTGTCGTCGATGAGTTTGGGCCGGTTGATTTGACGAAGTCGAGAGACGCGCCGCTTGCAGGTGATTTGTTCGCCCTTTTTGGCGGGATAAGCTATGAACAGAATCCTGAGTTGTATCGTGATTTCTCGCCTGCTTTGGCTGTGACGAGCCAGAGTGCTCCAACGCTCATTGTACAGGGTACTCAAGATATCCTGGTCCCTCCAACTCAATCAAATGAGTTGCGACAGGCGTTACAGCAGTATCATGTGCCCGTCTGGTATCTCAGCTATAGTGGAGGGCATGGCTTCTCTGAGGTATCTGATACTCAACGTCAGAAACTGCTAGCTCAGGAAGTGAATTATTTGATTATGCTGGAGTGCCCCTGAGTTCCTTGCTTGCTATTAAACCTTAAATTATATTTTATTGACGGGTTGACAAAATATGGAGTTGTTTAGGTATAATTGCTGATATGGTGTATGGCTTCCCCAAGGATTTTATTGAAAAGCCCAATGGAGGGTTTTCGTTACTCACAACTAATTGGGAGGCGGACAGCACATAAAGAATCGTAGGCGTCTATCTGTAGCTTCTTTCATCGGGCGAGGTGGCCTGGCATTGGCAGAGAAGGAGTAATCGATGCAGCTTGACAAAGAGACTCTTCTACGTTTATACGACACGATGGCGACTATTCGAGCTTTTGAGACGCGAGTGAAAGAGGAATTCGCAAAAGGGCGCATTCCTGGCTTTGTACACTTATATGCTGGAGAAGAGGCGGTGGCGACGGGTGTAATCGCGAATCTGACAGAAGACGATACGATTACTAGTACGCATCGCGGACATGGTCACTGTATTGCTAAGGGCTGTGATGTCGATGGTATGATGGCCGAGATATTTGGCAAGGCCAGCGGGTTGTGTAAGGGGAAGGGTGGTAGCATGCATATCGCGGATGTGAGCAAAGGCATGCTTGGGGCGAACGGCATTGTCGGCGGTGGGCCTCCTCTGGCTTGTGGAGCTGCACTCTCGGCGCAAGTACTTGGCACCGATCAAGTATGTGTTTGCTTCTTTGGGGATGGAGCAGCGCAGGAAGGCACCTTCCACGAATCCCTCAATCTTGCCTCCATTTGGAAACTCCCAGTTATTTTTATTGCGGAGAATAACGGCTTTGCTGAATCCACGCCTGCATCCTATCACTGCGCTATTGAAAACATTGGCGATCGCGCTGCCAGCTACGGTATTCCTGGCGCATCCGTTGATGGTATGGACGTGTTCGCCGTTTACGAAGCTGCTCAAGAGGCGATTAAGCGTGCGCGACAAGGACGTGGACCTAGCTTGCTTGAATGTAAAACGTATCGCTTCAATGGTCACTTTGAAGGTGATGGACAGGCGTATAAAACGGATGAGCTGCAACAGAGTATGCTGGCGCGCGATCCCATCACTCACTTCCGCTCAGTGGTGACAGAGCAGAATCTGCTTACCAACGAAGAGTTAGACGCTATCGACGCTCGTGTGAAGCAGACTATCGATTATGCAGTCAGCTTTGCCGACAACAGCCCCTATCCTGAGTTATCTGAGGTTGCGACCGACGTCTATGTTACTGTTTAGAGAAGAGTGTGCAAAGGGGGACAACTCATGGCAGTAGAGATGCAGACCAGAACCGTCACCGTAGCCGAAGCGATCAACGAAGCGATCCGGCTGGAGATGCGTCGCAATAAACGCGTCATTTTGATGGGCGAGGACGTTGCAGGCGGGGCAACCCTGCCACACCTGGAAGAAGACGAGGCGTGGGGGGGGGTGCTAGGCGTCACCAAAGGCCTGGTACAGGAATTTGGCCGCGAGCGCGTGCGTGATACACCGCTTTCAGAGGCCGGTTACGTTGGAGCAGCGGTTGGAGCCGCAGAGACGGGACTGGTGCCGATAGCAGAACTCATGTTTTGTAGCTTTATTGGGAGCTGTATGGACTCGATGTTGAACCAGGCATCGAAGATACGCTATATGTTTGGCGGCAAGGCTACTATTCCTATAGTCGTGCGAACTATTATCGGCGGCGGCTTCCGCGCGGCGGCACAGCACTCGATGGTCCTGTACCCAATGTTCGCGCACATTCCAGGGCTCAAGGTCGTCGCGCCATCTAATCCTGCTGATGCTAAGGGACTCTTGACGGCTGCACTACGCGACGGCAATCCTGTTATTGTGTGTGAGCATCTAGCGATGTACCAGCTCAAAGGCGAGATGCCGGAGGGTGAACACGTTGTGCCGATAGGGAAAGCCAATATCGCACGGCGGGGCAAGGACGTGACTCTCGTTGGTGCGAGTATGACCGCTCGCCATGCTCTTGCGGCTGCTGAAGAGCTCGCCAAAGATGGTATTGATGCTGAAGTCATTGATTTGCGTACCATCGCCCCGTTGGATGAGACCACCATCTTACAATCGGTGGCGAAGACAGGACGGCTAGTCGTTGCCGACGAGGCAAATCCGGTGTGTGGACTGGCGACGCATATCGCAGGTATCGTCGCTAGCAAGGGCTTTAGTTCGCTGCACGCTCCCGTTGGGCTGGTCACGCCACCGCACTCACCTGTACCGTTCAGCCCTGTACTGGAGGACGCCTATCTGCCCAGCCCCGAGAAAATCGTGGCGGCGGCACGCGAAGTCTGTGCTCGTTAGCTTGTAACTCCTAGTAATGCTCTAAAAACTTGAAGATAGCTTACAAGGTGTAAAGCTGATATTTTTCAAGGTGAGCATAGGGGCAGACGAGATATCTACTTTGTCAAGCTTGATGGTGTCTCGAAAGTGCGGGATGTTGGGTGGATTTCGGGGCGAACATGAGAGGCGGGCAAGGTGGACGGACGCGATAGAGCAAGGGGTGAACGTGTCAGCGAGAGCTCTCCAATCTGGTCCGTCCGTCCTCTTGCACTAAAGAGCGGAGTACAAAAGGAAGATGCCATGAAGCTTGATAGAGAGAGCAGTACATTTACTTGCGCTAAAGGGCAGGGACTGTGAAAGGTCAATAAAGATCTTTTTCAAATAGAAAGGTGGTCGCGATGGAGCGAGATGTGACCATGCCGAAGCTTGGCATGACCATGACGTATGGTGTTCTGGTGCGCTGGAACAAGCAGAATGGAGAAGTTGTCAACGCGGGCGAACCTATTTGTGAGATTGAGACGGATAAGCTTAATAGCGAGGTCGAGGCGGGGGCGAGTGGTGTACTGACCGTCGTGGCCCAGGAAGGGGAGGAGTTTGAGGTCGGGGCTGTGCTGGGAAAGATTGCTGTCATCGAGGGCAGCGAGATACAGGCACCTGTGCAAAAGGATGTTCAGGGGGCTGGTGGCTCACTGGAAAAGATAACTACGAACGGAATTCACCTTGCGGTGCAGCGTACTGGATCAGGTGCTCCACTGGTGCTGATTCACGGTCTGGCCAGTAGTATGAGCCTGTGGGCGGGCCTGGATCAGAGTCAGCTAGCCAATAGCGAGATCATCAGCTACGATCTGCGTGGTCATGGAGCCTCGGAACGACCGGGTGGCGCACATACTCTGGCAAAGCATATTGCTGACCTCAAAGGTTTACTCTCTGCGCTCTCTATTCAACGCGCGACCTTTGCAGGTCTCTCACTTGGTGGAATGATCGCTATGGAACTGGCTGCAAGTAATCCGGAGATGGTAGCGGGCCTGGTCCTGCTCGACACCACTACTGCATTCCCCCAGGAGACGCGCGATCTCTTCTTTGAGTTAGCCAGTAGTGCCAGCTTCAATGGTATGCCTGCTATTACTGATAGGTTCCTGCAACTCAGCTTCTCGCCGCAATTTAGAGAAGCGAATCCTAAGATGTTCGCCACTGTGCGTAAGGGTATGCTAGGGAGTGATGCCGCGAGTATTGCGGCGGCGGCACGTACGGTTGCCAAGATAGATCTGCATCCACGTTTGTCGGCTATTCAGTGTCCTACGGTAGTAATAGTGGGCGCGCAAGACCAACTCACGCCACCCGCATTGGCCGAAGATCTGGCCTCAAGTATTCAGGGCGCGAAATTGCACGTTGTTGAGGATAGTGGACATGCCTCACCGGTCGAGCAGCCGCAGGAAGTCACGAAGCTGCTGGCGGAGCTGGTAAATACGGTAAACGTATAGTTGCGAAGAGATTGGATAGTATGGGAACTGTAGGTATCATCGCCAATCCTTCCAGTGGCAAGGATATTCGGCGCATCGTTGCCCAGGGCTGGGTTGTCTCGAATCAGGAAAAGATAGCCATTGCACGCCGCCTTCTGCGTGGACTGGAGGCGGCGGGGGTTGATCATGTTCTGTACATGCCGGAGCCGCTGGGGATTGTTCAGGGGGCACTGGATGGGCTGGTTGATGCGAAGATAGAGGTAGAGAAGCTAGCAATGGACGTGACGGCTCGGCAGGAAGACTCAACACGTGCCGCACAGTTGTTAGCCGAGAAGGGGGCGACGAGCATTGTCACGCTGGGTGGGGATGGCACCAATCGTGCAGTCTTTAAGGGTTGCGGCAGCCGTGTTCCGATCTTGCCTATCTCTACAGGGACCAACAACGTCTTTCCAGAATTTCAAGAGGGAACGACGGCGGGCCTGGCGGCTGGCATGGTGGCGAGCGGCAAAGTTGCACGCGAGGATGCTTGCTGGCACTCAAAAGTCCTTTTGCTCTACAAGCAGGATAAGCCGGTTGACCTTGCCCTGGTTGATCTTGCTATTTCTACTGATAATGTGATTGGAGCTCGTGCAATATGGGATGTTAGTCGGCTAGGAGAGTTGTTTTTGACGCGTGCACAGCCCTGGAGTATTGGCCTCTCGGCTATAGGTGGGATGGTACATCCGCTGGATGCACGTGGGCCGTCGGGGCTGCACCTTGTTTTTGGTGGGGCGGGAAGGGCCGTGAAGGCTGCGATTGGTCCAGGTTTGTTTGCTTCTGTTGATATTCAATCAGTGCAAGAGATTGGCGTGGACTTGAGGGTTTCACTGCATTTTGAACGGCAGGTTACGCTGGCTTTTGATGGTGAGCGTGATATGACGGCTGGGCCAAAGGACGAGCTTGCAGTGGAGTTGGCTGCGGATGGGCCCTGGGTGATCGATGTGCCACAGGCTATTACCAGAGGAGTCCGGGCGTAGGGAAGCAGGGAACAAGAGAAATATTTTGATATATGGTATAAGTTGGCCCATTCTCAAGTGGATCTCCGAAGAGGTCGGCGGGACCTGGACGACGACCTCTACCAGAACGACTTGCTACAAAACTTCCCCTATTCGTAGCGATACACTGTACAGTGTGAGATTCCTATACTCAGACCTGCTTCGAGAAAGCGCCACGCAAGGCCGCCGGCTGTCTCGTCGCCGTTTAAGCGTCGGCCAGGAATCCACTGTTCGTCTCGGTATTCTCCTTCATCAACGTTTGCGATGCCGACATGAGTAGGACTAGCGGTTTTGGGGCGAAAGATGACGCGGAATCCATAGCCGGTGCCGATGAATGTATTTCCGCCAGTGGAGATAACCAGCCCGTAGCCCCTTTCGGCTTTGTAGCCGAAGATTTGATCGAGTGAGATTTCTAATTCGTATTCTCCCAACTCTCGTGTTACACTGGGATGCTCTTCGTCGAGGATGAACGCGGTCATCTCGCCTTTGCCCTGATGTTCAAGTATGAGCGGGGCAATTTGTTTCAAGAGTGCATAGTTCTTGCTGAGCGAGATGTGGGCAGGATTTTCAGGCCCATCAACGGCAAAGGGTGAGGTACCGATTGCATCGTATTGTCCTATGGCGTAGAAGATGTTTCTTGGGCTTGTTTCGTTAAGCAGCGTCTCAGGGATGAAGAGTGGGTTGTTTCGTCGTGTGTATTGCTGGCACCACTGCTGAAAATCGCCGAAGTAGATGTCTGGGCAGAAGAGATCAATGTGGGAAGCGCCGGCGAGCCAGATGTCTAGCATACGAGGAACTGGTCCACCGCTTGGCCAGCCGCCCGGTTTCAGTCTTGAATAGTCCAGCCACGCATTTACAAACATTGGTAGTTCGTATTCTGCTTTGCCTGCTGCCGCCACGCTATCCACGTAGCGAGCATAGTGCCAGGCCATAAAGAGCTCATCGGTCTCTGGGCTGCTCCCAAAGATCTCTTCCCAACTGCCGGAGGTCTTGAAGCCGGTCTTCGCCCAACGCTGTAGGATCTCGGCACTGAGCTCGTGCCGATGCTGCTGTAACTGTTCGATGAGCTTCTGTGGTACTGGTGAGTTAAATGTCTGGTTCGCTTCGTCGGAGTGATTCCGCGAATCGCCTAACACACCGACCTCGTTTTCCACCTGAACCATGATGACTGTGTGCTCGTTGCTGTCCACTTCGCGTAGATGGTGCATGAGTGCCGCGAACGCTTTGCAATCAGCTTGCTGATTCGCCTCGCTGAGATTTGAAAGGACCTCAATGCTTTGTCCATTGCTAAGCTTAACACGCGGAAATCTGGAGTAGTCTTGCTTCATCCATAATGGAATGTAGCTGGACGTCCCGTTTTTCCAACTGCCAAACCATAGGAAAATAAGTCGTAGATTGTGATTGCGGGCCTCTTGAATCAGACCGTCGACCAGGTCGAAATTAAATACGCCTTCTTCCGGCTCCATAAGCTCCCAGAAGACGGCGGCCAGCACCGTGTTGAGATTCAACGCGGCCATCCGCTCCCAGATTGGCTGCATATACTCAAGTTGTGATGAGCTGGAATTATGTAGCTCGCCACCGAGAATTAAAAATGGTTTGTCGTCCACGATAAGTTGGGTGGCGCTGCCCTGCTTGCGGAGATAGGGGGTGTAGTTACTGCCCGGCATTGGTTCAGTTGTATTCATTGATGTAGCATCTCCTTTCTCGTCTCATTTTAACATGTATAGAAAAATGCTGCCCTACTTTGTTTCGTACAGCATTATAAGCTGCTTATGCTATACTTTGGACAGAAACCTTGAAAGAAAAGAGGTGTGCAGATGGCTGATACGAAAGTGGCATTTAAGCAGCGTTTACAGCAGGAATTTGCGAAGATGCAGGAGGGGCAGACGTTTACGTTTCGGCGTACGTTCACGGATGGTGATGTAGCTATTTTTTGTGGTGTGACGGGTGACTATAATCCTTATCATATTGATGAGATTTTTGCTCAGGAGAACTGGTTTGGACGACGCATTGTTCCTGGTCTGCTTACAGGGAGTATGATTACGAATATCGGAGGGCTACTGGGAATTCTGGCTACTGAGATGCATTTTCAGTATTTAAAGCCCGTCTATATAGGTGATACCATTACTTGTGTAGTGACCGTCGCCAAGAAAGATGTGGAGAAGCGGACGCTTGTTATGCATGCCACTTTCACCAATCAGGATGCTCTAGAGGTGTTGAGTGCCCAATTTAACGGGTTTCCCGCGAACATCAGGCTAGCTCAATAGAGAAGAGTAGCAAGGCTTGCTGATGATTGTCGAGGTCTATTCCATCTAAGCTTTGGTGTAGACGAAGTCGGTGGCGTTGTAGAGTTGCTCCATCTTTTTTTCGTTGATAGGATCGGTGTAGCTGACGAGCCAGTAGTCGCCGTCCTTTCTGATGGCAAGGATTTTGACGTCCTGTTGCTCGACGACTATGACCTCGCCGCGTTTGATCTGCTCGACGCTTTTCCAGCTATAGCTATCCTGGGTGGAAGCAAAGAGTTGTTGTTGAGGGTTTGTTTCCTTTGCCATTAAATATCCATTTTTTCTATTTCCATAAAAAAGTGCTATGAAAAGAAGGGCCGTGTACATACTCTTCTGCTCTTTTCTACGGAAAGGTAGTGCCAACACGATCAAGAAAGAGTTGCACGAATCGCTCTGCATCCACGCCGATCGATGCCTGGACGTTTGGAGCAGGAGCGTTGGGCCGGTTGTTGAAGTAGGCGACAGTCTCGCCTAATGTCAAAATGCCACTGAGTTCGACATCGACGTAGACCGGCTCCCAGGTGATAAGATCGGGCCGAAAGGCGGCTCCCAGGCAGAGTGGATCATGCATATGGAACGCGGTCACGCCGTATTGGGGAGCAAAGACATCGAAATAGTAGGCGAGCATCTGCTGAATAACCGTTTTTACCTTCCCACCTCCCTGGGTGAAAGTATTGACTTGTGAGCGAGAGAGTGGTGTTTGCATTGTGGTGTCGAGGCTTACCAGACGTATAGGCCAGCCAGCGTGTAGAACGATATGGGCTGCGTGTGGATCGGCGAGAATGTTAAATTCGGCACTGGGTGTGGTATTTCCTGGAACTTGTAGTGCTCCGCCCATGATCAGGACTTCGTGTACGGTCTGGGCGATGCGTGGCTCTCGACGGAGTGCGAGGGCGAGATTGGTAAGTGGGCCGACGGCAACCAGGGTGATCTGTCCTGGATTTTGTAGGACACGGTCGATGATGAGCTCGACAGCGTGCTGCTCGACTGGCTGTATGGTTGGTTCTGGCAATTTGACTTCACCCAGCCCGTTTTTTCCGTGGACATAGGCGGCATCTAGGCGTGGACGTACGAGTGGATCACGGCATCCACGAGCGACAGGGATGTCGGTGCGTCCAGCAAGTGTAAGCAGGGCCAGAGTATTTCGCGTAGTTTGTTCGACTCCCACGTTGCCGCTCACGGTGGTGACGGCCTCAAGCTGTATCTCGGGTGAGGCCAGGGCTAGCAGGAGTGCGAGGGCATCATCAATACCAGGATCGGTATCCAGGATTATGCGTGGCATAAATTTCCTTCCATTCCTTTCTACCTGCCCTTTCTTTCGCGAACGCACCATCATAATGATGAGCATTCAAACCTTCTGTAAAACAACGTCATCACTATAGCACAACCTATCATCGTATGGCAAAGTTCTACATTGATGGCGACCTGAAATATGAATAGAATCGCTTTGGGGCGACCTGGTCGGAACTCTCCCCGTAAATGGGGCCTGCGCGCGATGAAGTCGGCACCTCTACTGGTGAAGAGTTGCGATGGAGTTTGATAGAGCCATACAAACTATGCTTCTGGAATAAGATCTTTCACCTCCTGCCAGCGGAAGCAGTCGGTGATGTGGTCATTGACCATGCCAACAGCTTGCATGAAAGAGTAGCAGATGGTAGAGCCGACGAAGGCGAAGCCGTGCTTTTTCAATTCTTTGCTCATTGTGTCTGATGTGCTGCTCTTTGGAGGCACGTCTTGCATTGTTTGCCAGGCGTGTTGCTGAGAGTGTCCGTCTACGAATTGCCAGATGAAGGCATCGAAGCTGCCAGTTTGCGATTGTACTTCGAGGAATGCGCGGGCATTCTGGATAATTGCCTGGATCTTGAGCCTATTTCTAACAATTTCGGGGTTGGTAAGTAGCTTTTGGTATTTGTACTCATCGTAGCTAGCGATTGTATGCGCGTCGAAGTTATCGAATGCCTGAATGTAACCAGCTCGCTTTTTGAGGATCAGGGACCAGCTTAACCCAGCCTGCATACCCTCAAGGGCGAGCATCTCAAAGAGCTTACGATCGTCGTGGACAGGCACGCCCCATTCCTGATCATGATAATCCATATATTGTTGACTGGCATTGGCCCAGGTACATCTTTTGAGCATTGTATTTCCCTTTCTGGATGCCTGTGTAGTGAAAATCCCTCACTGAATGAACCAGGTAAGTTGTCCCTTACCTGGTCCCTGTATGACCTTATAACTTTAAAGACGATCGGTTATAGTTTTGAGAACGAGGTTATCTATCCCCCTTATTGTTCACACATATGACTGAACGAGCTTACAGGAGGGCTTACGATGAAGGTTGAACAAACATCTCAAGAGAGTGTGTCGCAGAACAGCAAACTCATCTCACTAGACTGGTATCGTACTCTTTCGGGTTCCGCAGTCCATGCTTTTTGGAGTTCTTTCCTCGGTTACGCCTTAGATGCCTTTGACTATCAGATTTTTTCTTTCACGTTAACCGCTATCGCCCTCGCCTTTGGCTTAACACAAGCCCAATCTGGTCTGATCGCCACTGTCACCCTGGTTGTCTCAGCCTTTGGAGGAATGCTGGCAGGTGTGCTAGCCGACCGTATTGGGCGCGTCAAAACGCTAATGCTCACGATTGCAGTCTATTCCACTTTTACCTTCCTGTCTGGACTGGCTCCTAACTATCAATTTCTGCTGCTGTTCCGCTCGTTGCAAGGGCTGGGATTTGGAGGAGAGTGGGCGGCGGGCGCGATCTTGATTGCTGAGTATGCGAATTCAGCGCAACGCGGACGCGTGCTAGGTATGGTACAGAGTTCCTGGGCAGTAGGCTGGGCGCTCTCGTTAATTTCATATTCACTCGTCTTCAGCTTTTTACCTCAAGCGATTGCCTGGCGTGTCGTCTTTATGCTCGGTATTCTACCTGGGTTACTGATACTTTATGTGCGTGGAAAGGTAGAAGATCCTGAGGTGTTTAAGGATACACTCGATGCGGAGAAGGCGAGGACGCCGGAAGCTGTAGAGCATGGAGCCACCCGCAACTCGTTAATTCAGATTTTTCAACGCGATCTTCTTGGTATAACCTTGCCTGCAACCTTGCTAGCGATAGGTGCTCAAGGAGGCTACTATGCGATCTTTACCTGGCTGCCCACATTCCTCAAAACTGCTCGTCATCTGACCATCGTTGGGAGTGTGCCATACCTCTCTACGGTTATTATAGGCTCTTTCCTGGGCTATATCGTCAGTGGCTATGTCAATGACTGGATTGGACGCCGCCCCACATTTACGATCTTTGCCATTTGTAGCGCCATTCTCATTTATCTCTATACACATATTCCGACTGGAAGCAATGCTCTGCTGCTCATTTTAGGTGCACCACTTGGTTTCTTTGCCTCGGGCATCTTTAGTGGATTTGGCTCATACCTGGCTGAACTTTTCCCCAGCCGGGCACGAGGGGCTGGTCAAGGCTTTGTGTATAACTTTGGCCGTGGTGTCGGCGCTTTCTTTCCTACGATTATCGGTATACTATCGGCAACTATAGGGCTGGGGGGGCAATTGGCTTCGGGGCCTTTGGCTATGCGCTTTGTCTGATTGCTCTGCTCTTCCTGCCTGAAACAAGGGGTAAGCATCTGGTGGCTGTTGATTGAAGTAAGGAGAATTGTATGAGCTGGTGATTGACCTGCGCGTAGTGACAATAGTAGGAGTTTGGACGAAAAGAGGTAGGCTTCGAGATAGGTGACAATCACGAGGGATTGTTGCTACGCGGGGTGAAGATTGATCATTAGTTCGCGGCATTCTGCTTCGAGGCGGTATGATAGAGACGGACGTGGAGGTGAAGGTTGAGAGGTTTCTTATAGGGAAGGAGAGAGAAATGGCTGACGTACTTGCTGGTGTGGACACAGGAGGAACATTTACTGATATTGTGCTGTTGCAGGATGGGAAACTGCGTGTGCATAAAGTACTTTCGACTCCTGCTGATCCATCGCGCGCGATTCTTGACGGTCTTACTCAACTGGATGTAATGGGAGATCTTCGTGTGCTGGTGCATGGTTCGACGGTTGCTACAAATGCGGTGCTTGAACGAAGAGGCGTGCCTACGGGCTTGATCACGACTGCTGGTTTCCGCGATGTGCTGGAGATTGGGCGGCAGACTCGTCCCAAGCTCTATGACTTACGCGTCCAGAAGGTACCGCCTCTCGTTCCTCGATCGGAGCGTGTAGAGGTGCTCGAACGGCTTAATGAGCGCGGCGAGGTCTTGATTTCCCTTGACGAGGATTCGTTGCAAGCGGCCATTAAAGCACTACAAGAGGCTGGTGTGGAATCGATTGCTATCTCGCTCCTATTTAGTTTCGCGAACCCTCAACATGAACAGAGGGTGGCTGAGGCGGCCCGCTCAACGGGTGCGTATGTCTCAGCTTCCTGCGAAGTGTTGCCAGAGTTCCGAGAGTACGAGCGGACGAGCACAGTAGTCCTGAATGCATATGTTGGTCCGCTTATCGATCGCTATTTAGGGAGTTTGGAGCAATCTCTGCCTGAGTCTAGCCCATTACGCATTATGCAATCAAATGGTGGCTCTATTTCGAGTACGACTGCACGTCGTGAAGCTGCCCGTACTCTTCTCTCCGGCCCCGCTGCTGGAGTAGTTGGTGCCGCGTTTGTTGCTCAGGCGTCCGGCTTTCCACGTATCATCACCCTCGATATCGGTGGGACCTCGACGGACGTGGCGCTCGTAGATGGAGCGATGACCGAGACGACTGATGGGAAGATCGGTGGCTATCCTACTAAATTGCCAATGATTGACATTCACACAGTGGGAGCGGGAGGAGGAAGTATCGCGTGGTTTGACCTGGGTGGTGCACTCCGTGTTGGCCCAGCCTCAGCTGGGGCTGATCCGGGGCCAGCCGCTTATGGGCAGGGAGGGAAGAAGGCGACCGTAACGGATGCTCATGTCATGCTCCATCGGCTCATTCCTGAAGCATTTCTTGGTGGAACAATGCATCTTCATCAAGAGCAGGCCGAGTCTGCTGTGGAGGAGATAGCGGAGCGGCTAGAGACCTCTCGCGAGGAAGCAGCGTTGGGTATGATTCGCGTTGCCAATGCCAATATGGAAGCGGCTATCCGTGTCATCTCGGTTGAGCGGGGATGTGATCCTCGTGATTTCACTTTGGTAGCCTTTGGCGGGGCTGGCCCATTGCACGCCTGTGAGCTTGCGACCGCATTACGCATTCCACGGGTATTAGTGCCAATGACACCAGGCGTGCTCTCGGCGCTCGGCATGCTCATCGCCGATACACTCAAAGACTATGTACGCACCGTTATGGTACCGGTTGAGCAGGCTTATGAGATTGTACGCTCGACCATGACTGAACTGGAGGAGCAAGGGCGTGGTGATCTTGTCCGAGAGGGTATCTCGTCTGAAAAGATCATCATCGAACGTTATCTTGATCTTCGCTACATTGGACAGTCGTACGAACTTACAATACTCTTTGAAGATGATATGGGACGCGCTACAAACGACTTTCACGCGGCACATGATCGACGTTTTGGTTATAGTGATCTTAACGAACGCGTCCAGGTCGTCAACGTTCGGCTAAAAGCCCGTGGTCTCACAACGCATCCTGAGTTAGAGGTGCAAGAAGTAGTAAGAGGCGCGGTAGCAGAACCGATTATGACACGAGATGTAACCTTTGCAGAGGCGGATAGTGCAATGAACCGCGATGTGCCGGTCTATGAACGGCAATCCCTGCGCCCAGGAATGACACTAGCGGGGCCTTCTATTATTACTCAATATGATACAACCACTGTAGTACCTCCCATGTGGTCTGTGCAGATCGACGCAATAGGTAATCTCGTTATTGAGCAGGTTGAGGAGTAGAGAGACATGAAAGAAACGCTTGTAGTTAATCCTGTAAGCCTGGAAATTTTTCGGAGCGCCCTGACAGCGATCGCGGAAGAGATGGGAGCGGTTCTCATGCACAGTAGCTACTCGCCAAACATCAAAGAGCGACGAGACTTCTCCTGTGCCCTTTTTGACGCACGAGGTCGTCTGATCGCTCAGGCAGCCCATATTCCGGTTCATCTTGGCTCTATGCCAGACTCGGTTGCAGCGGCCCTGGTCACCTTTGATCATTTTGCCCCTGGAGATATTATCGCCTTGAACGACCCCTTTCTTGGTGGGAGCCATCTGCCAGATATTACCCTGATTGCGCCAATATTTCTACAAAACGAGGATAAGCCGAAGTTAATAGGCTTTGCCGCCAATCGTGCCCATCACGCAGACGTCGGCGGTATGTCCCCAGGTTCTATGCCATTAGCCAGCGAAATCTACCAAGAGGGCATCATCATCCCACCTATTAAGCTATGGGAGGCAGGGCAGCCAAATCGAGCACTACTCGCGCTCATTCTACGCAACGTACGCACGCCAGACGAGCGGCGGGGAGATCTAACTGCCCAGGTCGCCGCTAATCGAACTGCTGCTCATCGCATACAAGAGATCGTCGATCGCTGGAGCCTCCCCGTCCTTGAAGAGCACATTGAAGGCTTGATCGCCTATGCTAAGCGCATTACTGAAGCAACTATTGAAACCATTCCAGACGGCAATTATCAATTTACAGATTCACTAGACGACGATGGCATGAGCGAGGCACCGGTACCTATAAAAGTCACCATCAGCGTACGCGGAGCTCATATCACCGTAGATTTCACAGGAACTTGTTCACAGGTGAGAGGAAACATCAATACCGTCACCTCTGTTGCCAAATCGGCCGCGTATTATGCCCTGCGCTGCCTGATGCCTGATGATGCGCCCATGAATCACGGCACGTTCGCTCCGATTACCGTTATTGCTCCAAGTGGAACTGTTGTAAATGCACGTCCACCGGCTGGTGTGGCGCAAGGGAACGTAGAGACCTCACAGCGCATCACCGACGTAATTTTCGGGTGCCTGGCCCAGGCATTGCCCCAGGTCATTCCTGCGGCAAGTCAAGGGACCATGAATAATATTACTGCGGGTGGTATTGATCCACGCACTCAGCAACCTTTTGCCTATTATGAGACGATGGGTGGTGGCATGGGAGCTCGTCCAGGACTGGATGGACTGTCGGGTGTGCATACTCACATGAGCAACACGCTGAACACGCCAGTAGAGGCGTTCGAGTACGCTTATCCAATGCGCATCACAAAGTATCAGATCCGCGATAACTCTGGAGGGAATGGAGCGGCACGTGGGGGTGATGGTTTACTGCGCGAGATTACCTTTGAGGTGCCTACCGAGGTAACGCTGCTGACGGATCGTCGGTGTATGTCGCCTTATGGTCTTCAAGGTGGAGAGCCTGGACAGCGTGGAGAAAACTGTCTGTCTCATGAAGGCGAAGAGAAGCTTTTGCCCGGAAAGGTCCATTTCCGGGCGGAGCCAGGGGATAAATTAATGATTGCATCTCCTGGTGGCGGTGGCTGGGGTAATGCGACCAAACCTCACAATCAGTGATGCCTATGTAGTGGATGCACCAACTTCAAGGGGAAATTGTAGATGAAGCCAAATCTGCATCTCAAATATGAGCGAGAACGGCGAGGCTGGTCTCAGGCCAGGGTTGCTGATGAGATTGGCACAACTGAGAAAAACGTGGGCCGCTGGGAGCGTGGCGTCTCTTACCCGTACCCTTTCTTCCGTGAGAAGCTCTGTACTCTCTTTGGAAAGAGTGCGCAAGAGCTTGGGTTTGTGAAGGATATACCGGAACTATCACAGAACGATTTCCAGCCTGGAGTACAAGATTCTCCTTCATCAGGAGCACTCGATGATCCAACAATTCCACCTTTACCGAATGAAGGGCGGGAGTTGGTGGGTCGTTTGGAACTACTTGATCTGCTCTCTGAACAACTTTGTACTGGAAAATATGTAATGTTAAGTGGGCTACCTGGTGTGGGTAAAACAGCAGTTGCTGTGACTTTGTTATATCAGCCGAAAGCGCGGGTAACTTTTTCTGACGGCGTGTTATGGGCCGGACTAGGACCTCATCCTAATGTGCAGGAACAACTGAGTCGTTGGAGTGCTCTATTGGGATTACCCGTTCTGGAGACTACTGCGGAAAATAATCTGGAAGCGCGTGCTATTGCTTTGCGTGCAGCAATTGGAACGCGACGCATGGTACTGGTCGTTGATGATGCATGGGAGCTCGAAACAGTGCTTCCCTTTAAAGTTGGGGGTCCAAACTGTGCATTTCTTATCACGACACGCTTTCCATCGGTCGCTGCGGGGATTGCGCGTGATGGTGTTTATACAGTACCAGAGTTGAACAGGGATGATGGCCTGGAACTGTTATCACAACTAGCACCTGAAGCAGTGCTTCATGATATACATGCGGCACAGACTCTTGTGCAGGAAGTTGGCGGTCTGCCACTTGCCCTCACACTGTTGGGTAAATATCTGCATACTCAGGCCCATAGCGGTCAACCACGACGCTTGCAAACAGCTCTGGCTCGTCTGCGCGATACTTCCCAACGTTTGCTTGTGAGCGAGCCTCTTGCACCACTTGAGCGCTCGCCAAGTCTAGCGACAGGAACACCTCTGTCATTGCAATCAGTCATTGCAACCAGCGATATGCAATTGGATGAGCAGACGCGTAGCGCCTTCTATGCTCTCTCTGTTTTTCCGGCCAGACCGAACAGCTTTGCAGAAGAGGCTGCTTTAATGGTCGCTCAGACATCTGAAGAGGTTTTAGATACTCTCTGTGATGCAGGCTTGTTGGAGAGTAGTGGTCCCGGACGCTATTCTCTCCATCAAACCATTGCCGACTATGCCAGTACTCATCTGAGTGAAACTATGGCGCGTGAACGCCTGGTGGCATATTGTATACCCTTTATCGAGAGTCATTGTGCTGATTATGAAGTCTTGGAGCAGGAGTGTCGTAATCTTCTCGCGGGCCTGAAATATGCCTTTGAGAGCGGGCTCTACGCACAACTGGTGCGGGGAGTTAATGGCTTTGCACCTTTTCTGCTTGTACGTGGTCTCTACGATCTCGCTCTTCTGCATCTACAGCGTGCTTATCAGGTCTCTATCTGGTCGGGTAATACACATGCTTTAGCATCTGTACTCTTAAATCTGGGCAAGACGATGTATCAGCAAGGAGAGCATAACCAGGCAGAAGTACATCTTCGCGAAGGTCTTTCTCTGACTCACGAGGGTTCGTATCGCGAGCAGACTTGTCAACTCCTCACTTTACTGAGCACTGTGGCTCTGGAGCAAAACGATCTGCCAAAGGTAGAGGAGTACTCGCAGAAAGGTCTTCTGCTTGCGCGTGAGCTTATAAACACTGAGAGCATGTGTGAATCGCTTATAAATCTGGCATATGTAGCTAGAGTACGTAGGGAGAATGAACGAGCAGAGACCTTTTTGCAGGAGGCACGTCTTGTTGCTGAGCGAAGCAATTTGCCTGTCATGATGAGCCGTGTGCTAAGTGAATGGGGAGAGCTCAAGCTGGGGCAACAACAGCTTGATTCGGTTCAAATTCAATCATTGGGGGATCAATCACACGAGAAACAAGCCCAGGACGACATAAAGAGGAATTCAGGGTAGCGAAAGCGTTCATACAGTTTTGACAAGATGACCGATTAACATGTTGTAAAAGCGAAAGGTCAATGCAATGAACTTTGCTCATCTACGTTCATTGGAAGCCCGAAAGTTGATTCGCTCTGGTGAGTGGAACCGACCTACCACTGGGCTGGCTCTGGGATATGTACAAGCCAATCTCGTTATATTACCTCAATCCTGGGCTGAAGAGTTTGCAATATTCTGTCACCTCAATCCAAGACCCGCACCCATTCTGGAGATAACTTGTGCTGGCAATTCTCGACCGATGAAGGTAGCGGCCCAGGCGGATTTGCGAACAGATATACTTCGCTATTGTGTGTACCACAAAGGCGAACTTGTGGAAGAACCGGAGGATATCCAGTCATTCTGGTAAGAAGATTTTGTAGCTTTTCTATTAGGTTGCTCTTTCTCAGCCGAACGAGCGCTCATTGAGCATGGTATTCGGCTGCGGCACCTGGAGCAAGGCAAAAATATTGCGATGTACCGAACAACAATAGAATGTGCAGCCACACCTCATTTTCATGGTCCTCTAGTTGTCACAATGCGACCAATTAAAACTGCGATGATAGACAAGGTGGTGGAGATCACAGGGAGCTACCCACTTGCGCACGGATCTCCTATACATATAGGCGATCCAGCGGCATTAGGCATTACAGATCTCGCGCAACCGTGCTGGGGGGATGCGGTGATGGTGGAGGAAGATGAGGTACCAGTATTCTGGGCCTGTGGAGTCACTCCTCAAGCTGTTATTATGACAGTCAGGCCAGAAATCGCTATCACCCACTCACCAGGCCATATGTTTATCACTGATTGGCGAGATAGTGAGATCTATCGGCGTCAGAGTTAACATTGCTACAGTACATACAGAACATTAAAAAATGAGTAATATGTCAAGGTGGCGCGGTCCATGCACTCCAACCACACGTGAGAGCTCAATGTCTGAGGTTGCTGAAGGGCCAGAGATAAATGTAATAGGTTGATGATGTTGCGTAATTGTATCGTTCAGATATGCAATCGCCTCTGGAACCAGACCGACTATCTGATCCTCGCGGACAACGCAAAAGGCATAATCTGGCAGCAGCGAGAGCACGCGCCTTCCTTGCAAAGAGCCACCATCGAGCACAATTGTTCCTGTTTGAGCAATAGCGACTGCACAGGCTGTGAGTATCACACTATTACTCTCACCCATCTGCTCATTGGTTAATTGGTTTTGCTCATCGCGCAAAGCCACTACTAGCTCAGCAGGCACCCATGCTTGTGGAATATCTGCAGGCATAACAAGCTGATTGAGCGAGTATTTTTTGAGGAGTTTAGCAACGATACCAGAGATTTCAGCTTCCTGAATTCGATGCACACCTGCGTTATAGTCTTCAAGACGGCTGACGAACAACTGCACGATCTCCTCGTGTGATTGTGAAGTTTGCATATGATAGTTCCGCTCAGTAGTTATTTGCTCAGGGTTCTCGTCGGCTGGTACATCGAGCAAAGCATGTCTGATCCGACTCAAAATTTCTTCTTTCGCACTAGCTCTCAGTTGTTCCATTAGTTTTCTCCCGTTCTTTTACGTGAACTTGCCACCATTCCCGAAAACTCTGTTTTGGCACACCTTGCAAGTCGCGTGCGCTCGACCAGCCTGCTAGTGGGCCTGGAAGTTGGCTAATGACACCGTGATGTGCGAATGGTATCTGCCCAAGGCGAGCGAGCTTCTGTGCCCAGACAAGCCGCTGAGGATCTTCAAAAATATAGAGTGCAGCTTGCATTGCCAGATTTTCGGGATTAGTATCCCGACGCATCGTGCTTTGCTGCTCCATTCTCACCACCTGCCCGCGCAGATGTAATAACACCTCTGGAATATTAATCTTAACTGGGCACGTCTCGTAGCAAGCTCCACAGAGAGTCGAAGCATAAGGCAAGGAAGAAGCATTCTCAATGCCCAACAATTGTGGTGCGAGAATAGCTCCAATCGGCCCAGGATAGACCGATGAGTAGGCATGTCCACCAACACGCTCATAGACTGGGCAGACGTTGAGACAAGCACCACAGCGAATACAATGCAGAGCTTGACGACCCACTGGATCAGCCAGAACTTGTGTGCGTCCATTATCCAAAAGGACTACGTGAAATTCCTGAGGGCCATCGTTCTCTTGAACACCTGTCCAGAATGAGGTATATGGATTCATACGTTCACCCGTTGCGGAACGGGGCAGCAATTGTAGAAATACCTCAAGATCCTGCCATGTCGGCACTAGCTTTTCGATGCCCATAACACTAATCAAAACGTCGGGTAAAGTGAGGCACATCCGTCCATTGCCCTCAGATTCCACGATCCCAATCGAACCGGTTTCAGCGACACCAAAATTAACGCCACTGATCGCGACTTTTGCTCGTAGAAAGATATTGCGCAAATGCTCGCGAGCCGCCATCGTCAATGTCGTTGGATCATCAGAAAGCTTTGTTCTATCCACATCATGTAGGTTGGCTCTGAAAAGTTCTTCGATCTGTGCCCGATTTTTATGAATCGCTGGCACCACAATATGCGATGGATCATCATGTGCAAGCTGAATAATCATCTCAGCCAAGTCTGTCTCATGTGCTTGAATACCTATTTTAACCAATGCATCATTCAATCCGATCTCATCTGTAACCATCGATTTGATCTTCACCACTTCTTGTACATTGTGCATCTGGATTAAGCCTGCAATAACCGTATTTGCCTCCCGGGCATCACGTGCCCAATGAACCCTTCCACCTGCCTTTGTTACTGCCTCCTCAAACTGAAGTAAGTATGTATCGAGATGGCGATTGACCCGATCCTTAATCTGTCGTGCTGCCTCACGCAACTGCTCCCAATCTGGAACTTCTGCAACCACTTTATTTCGTTTGTCACGAATGGTGTGAATCGCTTTACCAAGGTTGTGGCGGAGCTGTGTATCCTCTAGCGCCTTCCTTGCCTCTTGTGGAAACATCGGCAGGCGCTTCTGCCGTCGTGATATGCTCATAAAGCCATCTCCTATACCAGCTTGTTATCCTGCATCCTTCTCTGTAGAGGCAAGGATTTCTGCGATGTGTACAGTGCGCACACCTGAACGCCCACGAGACAATCCACCATTGATATGCATAAGGCAAGAATTATCACCTGCCGAGCATATCTCAGCTCCAGTATCAAGAACATGACGCATCTTGTCACTTAGCATAGCGATCGAGGTATCAGCATTTTTGATAGAGAAGGTACCACCAAATCCACAACACTCATCTGCTGCTGGCAATTCAACTAGATCGATACCTCGTACCGCGCGTAGCAAACGCAGTGGAGCATCTCCGACTTTAAGCACACGTAGTGAGTGGCAGGTAGGATGATACGTCACACGATGTGGATAATATGCACCTACATCCTCCACTCCAAGTTTGCGAACCAACAACTCAGATAACTCATACACACGCGGCGTTAACTCATTAATGCGCTGTACCAAACTCGTATCACCTGCCAACGCGGCCACCTTTGGGAAAAGATCACGTATCATTCCTACACAGGATCCTGAGGGTGCAACCACGACCTCAGCGTCTGAAAAGACATCAACAAAGTGACGTGCTAAAGGGATAGCCTCACGTTGGTAACCTGTGTTATAGTGCATTTGTCCACAACATGTCTGAGCCTCGGGAAACTCAACATCATGCCCCAATCGTTCTAGTAGCTTAACTACTGCACGACCAGTCTGAGGAAAGAGTGTGTCATTGAAGCATGTGATAAATAATGAAATATGCATTCTCAATCCTTCCAGCACGGAGTACAATAATCACTTCGCCTGCATATGAATGTGTGCTGCAACAATCTTCTGGAGTGAATGCTCTGTAACCTCTCCACTCACTTCAATGTCCTGTCCTAGCACTGAAAGTAACTACGTCATAGTAGTTTAATTGTACAACTTCGTCGCTGTGAAAAACACTATAGCAGTCTCTTTTTTGAAGAAGCTTTTGACTAATGTTACGAAAAGGTGGTGAGAGAATGTGCAATCAGTAGAATTGTAGAAGAGAGCAGAGGGTGTAAGTCAAGCTCATGCATTCGGAAAGATGATAGAAAGATGGACAAGGTAGATATTCAGAATAAAAAGCTTGTTTATGATGATAAGTACAAGATAGAAGAGGCAACATTTCGTTTTTTACGTTTTGACGGGCAGATGAGCAAGCCCGAGCGTCGTTTAGTTTTTGAGCGAGGTAACTCGTCTGCAGCTATCGTTTGGAATACAGATACGCAGAAAATACTGTCAACCAATCAATTTAGATATCCAACTTATGATCAGGGTCCAGGGTGGATGTCTGAAACCGCCGCGGGTGTAATAGATGAAAACGAAGATGCTGAAGAGACTATACGTAGGGAGATAGAAGAAGAGATGGGTTATAAAGTAACGGACAAGCTCACTCATATCGCAACCTTCTATGCTTCGCCAGGGGTATCTTCAGAGAAGATTGCACTCTATTATGTTGAGGTTAGTAGTGCTAATCATTCGGGTAAAGGCGGTGGATTGGCCTCCGAAAACGAAGATATCAAGATAGAGGAATGGGCACTATCTGACCTATGGAATGCATTAGAGAATAAAACGATAAGTGATGCAAAAATGATAATAGCTGTACAGTGGTTACAGAGAAAGATGGCGCAAAAGTAACAAAGCTATGACATGTAGATGCTAACCTTGACGAAGAGCATACAGTATGATAAATAGTAATGATACTCTATTGCTAACTGTAACAGGTTTGTAACAGATTTATGTTCGATATAGTGCTACCTTCTTAGCTAGATAGCCATCGAAAAGGCATAGAAAAGATAACTACATGCTGCTCTGTTGCAGTTGTAATAAAAGGTAGTCTTTGAAAGCCTGGCATGGATAATCTGCATTTGAAAAGTCCCGAAAAATTTAAGGAGAAGTTTTTTTAATGGTCAATTATATCTGGGTTCCCGTCGGGGTGAGCCTTCTAGCTGTAGTATTTGCAGTTGGCCTGATCTTTTCTGTGCTCCGTAAAGATACGGGAACGCCTGGTATGCAAAAAATAGCATTCGCTATTTTTGCAGGAGCAACTGCTTTTCTTCGTCGTCAGTATCGCACAATTGGACTTCTTTCTATTGTGGCTGCTATTGTTGTATCCCTGGCCCTGGCCCTTCTTGGTCAGGGTTCCCAAGCTGACAAAATTAATCTTGCTTGGCACACGGGGCTTTCGTTTCTCGTAGGCGCTCTCTGCTCTGGTGTTTCAGGGTATATAGGTATGTATGTGGCAGTGAAATCAAATATTCGAACGGCGAGTGCTGCTACACGTAGTCTAGGAGAAGCTCTCGTCGTTGCCTTACGAGGAGGAGCTGTCTCTGGCTTTCTTGTTGTCGCCCTCTCGCTGTTTGGAGTATCAATCCTCTTCATGCTTTTTGGTGGTCTCACGCAACCAGCTCTTGCACCATCACTCATTATTGGCTTTGGTTTTGGAGCAAGCTTTGTGGCGCTCTTCGCCCAACTTGGAGGAGGGATCTACACGAAAGCAGCGGACGTTGGGGCGGACTTAGTGGGGAAGATAGAGGCAAATATTCCTGAGGATGACGCGCGCAACCCAGCAGTGATTGCAGACTTGGTGGGCGACAATGTTGGTGACTGTGCGGGACGTGGGGCGGACTTGTTCGAATCAACGGCGGCGGAGAACATCGGCACGATGATTCTGGGAGCGACACTGTATCAGGCGACGGGAAATATTGGATGGTTACTCTTTCCCTTAGTGTTAGGAGCATTTGGTATCATTGCTTCTGCAGTAGGTATTCTTTTCATTCGACCATCCTCTGTTGTTGAGCCGGAGCAGGCGAATGGGCGTGATCCGAGCGAGATTGCGATGAGGCAGTTAAACATAGGTTACTATATCACCTGTGGAATCTCAGTGGTTGGTGTATTTATAGGATGTTATCTGCTGCTTGGAGGAGGAGGAGCGAGGGGGAGTTATGGGATAGCGGTGTGGGTGTGGTACAGTTTTGCGGGGTGTGTAGGGATAGGGCTGAGCATAGTGTTTGTGTTCATCACG
>JAABUQ010002587.1_pt1 | contig 35404 bp, 18 predicted proteins | sample 5560001 | NCBI WGS metagenome assembly JAABUQ01 (sample SAMN10711888, study PRJNA513371) | rock metagenome | isolation source: Antarctica rocks | place: Antarctica: Victoria Land, Finger Mt nord | collected 2015-12-18
TGGGGCTGCCCAGGGGGTGTGAAAGGAGATGACGGCTAGGGCGGTCGGGGGGAGGGAGGAGAGATGGGAGTGGAAGGTGGAGTCGGCGGTAATGTCTGTAACGGTCGACATTGGAGTGGTGGTAGAAGGTGTCGGCTACAATGTATTCGTCCGCACTAGCTTGCTCTTTGAGTCTTGCACTTTCTAATTCAACTTGAGGCTGATGAAACTGATGGATGCTCGACCGATTCACACCGACTTTAAAGATATGGGAGCGAGTGTTGACAGATGTAGATGATTTATCACCCATCTTCGCCTTTGCCTTCGCCTGCAAACCTCGGGTGAATTCTCCTAACGCCGAAGATTTCCCGGGTACAGCCAATCAGCGTCGGGCGGAATTTACTCGGGCATTCTTGGCACAAAAACGGAATACGTTGGACTTGAGTAGTACCAATTCCATCGCAAAAGCCCCGGCATGGCTTCATATTATGATAAGAACATCTTTTGCTTCTAGGTTACTTCTACGCTTTAAGTTGAGCAGTCCATGGCTTGGGAAACCCCGTCGGGAAAGATTGCCCGATATCGGCTTTCTCTGGTCAATTCTCTTCAAAGATGAGGCCAGCGACAGGGACGACCGAGTCCACAGCACTCCGAATGTGCATCAAGCCCGTGATGTCGAACCGTTGGGGTGCAGAGTGGTCTTGTACCGGGTCATTTACCACATTGCGTATCTTAATGTTCCCCCAGACGTCTTCTAATCGCTCTGAGGCTCGTCCAAATTGAACCAGGCAGCTCTGCATTCTACCGCCTCCTTCCTGACATTCCTCTTGCTATCATCCAGTGCTGTCATCAGCCCTCGAATAACAACGTTCCTGTACGGCAGAAGGTTGCTATCTTTGACGCTACCTGGGAACAAACGTAAACACCGCAGAGCGTTGCGCCGCACGCCTGTGCTGTTGACCGTCGGGTGCATGGCAGACTTGAGCAGCCTGGTCACCAAGCTACCCATGTGGCCTTCAACGGCTTTCGGGCTATCCTGGCTTACAACCATTATGTTTTGAATGGTCGCAGCTTTCACATCGCTGTCTTCCAGGTCGAGGCTCTGCAAAAGCAGCGGAAGAATCACCTCGATTTCAGACATCATCACCTCTGTAGACATGTACTTGAGGATGCCTGACAGTGCTATGAGATAATTCGACTTCAGCGAGGTCTCAGCACCTCGAAATTCTTTTGTGATGATGGGTACGCAGATGTTGAAGACTTTCTGCTTTGCAAGAAGGCGTATCGTGGCACCGTTCTCCTTTGAAAGTATCTCGTCCGGTGCTAGGAGCAATCCAAAGCCCCGTGCACATGCAAGCCCGTAGCTGCGGTTGGACAAGAGCTCTAGTAGAAGCTCGAGTACCTCATTTGTGTTCACAAGACGAAGCACCAGTGCTTTAGAAATCCAGAAGCTTGCACGTACCGTATTTTCTGGTAGGATCGATCTCTCCAATGACCCGGCCAAGAGGTTTTTGAGGATGTCAATAGGATAGTGAACGTCTTCCAAAGGCAGAAATTTGTTAATCAGGAGCCCCACTTGCCTCAAGATGCTCTGCCTGGTTGTCGGATTGTCTTCGACCAGAGAGAGTCTGACTAGCTCGGAGGCTAAGCTTCGTATGGAGGTAACGTTTGGGTCTGTGAGTTGCAAGGTAGTCTGTTCTAGGTGAGTCTGCAATACAAGCCTTTTGTCACGTGGAATTGAATACCTTGTGCGGCACGCCTGCCATGAGAGCCGTAGAGAGGATCATGGTTGACCTCTGGAGCAGTGGCACCTTATCTCGGAATGGCACAGGGCCAAACGCGTCGGGTTCTGTGAACAGCGTATAAATTTGCAAAGCTACTGATTTTTGCTTATGCTCATCCAAGGCACGGACAATCATAGTCGATAACCTGCTTAAGATCACCAGGGAAATATCATCGTTTAAAGCAGTGGTGGAGCTCTCGCCTGTAGAGGCCAGCACGGCTCGAGTCGTCAAGTCTACAACTATTTTCTCGAAATAGGTATGGAGATTAGGGTCATGGGTGAGGTCACGCTGGGCAAGGATGTACTGCAACGTCGCGAGTATAGCCTGAGGATAGGCTGGCGATCCATTGCTTGCAAGAGCGCTATTCAATTTGTTTAAAAGGCGCCGGATGAGAGTGTCTGACACAAATTTCTCGACGCTTAATTGTGCCAGGCCTTCCAAGGTGGCAAGGTAGTCCCGGTTATCCACCATACTAGAATCCGGAAGCCGGGCCAAGAAAGCAGGAAAGGTAATGTCCAGGATCAGGTTAGACTTGCTCCTCGATAATTCCACCAAAGCTTGGATGGCTTCCTTCTTCAGCTCGTCACGACCGGTAGGATCTTCGGTCAATACTATCTCATCGAAATATTGCACAACCATGCCGATCTCGTTCTCTTGTAGGTATTTGCGAAGCATGCATAGTCGAAGCAATGCCTGGATCGCGACCAAACGAAAGGAGACTTCTTCGGAAGCAGTACTCATCAATGCTTGGCTGCTAATTTCAAATAGGCGATCTTTGAAAGGCTCCAGGGGATTTTCGTTTGTTGGAGGATTTGGCATGCTCGGTGTGCCATGGACTGTGATGGCTGTATCGAGTAACTGTACCAAGACTTCGAGCAGTGCTCTTTGCTTCGCTATGCTGTCTGCGTCTTGGTAGAGAGTGGACAACGGCGGCAGGACTGACTTGACTATAAACGAGAATGCGGTGGGCGATGCACTTCCGAGGGCGCTCAATATCTGACCGGCTGTCTTAGCCTGCTTATGTTCTGGCGCCTGGAGCTGCTCATCGCACTCCTTTGTGATCGGTTGTAGGTAACGTGCCAGCTCAAGCTTCGGATAGTCAGAGACTTGTACTTGCGTCAGCCGAACCGCGATAGCTCGCAGCGCTATGAGGGCTTCGGTTGCCAAGTCCTCTTCTTGGACATTAATGATCTCGAATTTCAGGGAGTCCCATAATGTTAGTGAGTAGTTGGATATTGTGCTGATGCCATAAGAATCCACACATGCAGTCACAGTTTGCAGCACGTCTTTCTGGATATCATCAGTCAAGCCTTTCGAGACACTGAATTCCGTACCTTAACGTTTGGCGATGTTGAGTCTAGCTTGTCGATCAGCTGAGGGAAAGCATATGGCGCGAAGTGTCCCGATGATGCAATGCAATCTCGGAGGCGAGTCTTTAGATCCTGAGCAGTAATTCCGTACGGGTCGTCCGGTGGTGGGCGAAAAGTAATGGGGAAATAGCAAAATACTGAATCAAACATAGCCTGTGAATTATCAGCAGAGCCAATGGCATTTGCGTAGATGATCCTACCTCTGCAATGCCAGATATGTCCCATTCTACCATAACGACTTTCAGGATTGAGAAGATGACCATCAGATTCCTGGGGTCTTTTTCGCCGCTGACCAAATCTGTGATGCCGACGATCGACTCGCTTCCCATTTCCTTGAGTGCGTTGCGGTGCCACAGCATTAAAGCGTTCAAGAGCTCGAGTATTTGGAGCCGTTGGGCTTGTGGTTTTAACTGGAGGTCTCGGAAATGCTCGAGCATCCTGCAACAAGATCAGCAAAGACGAAACAAATGATCACTACCTTCTTCGCAAGCGCGTGGCGCCAGACGTGCGAGAGTGTGTGCAATGAGGTTGCCCTCGCTATATTGTACGGCCCAGCGTGAAAAACGTGCAATTCTACTTACTCACGCTCTGAACGTCATGCCCACCATCTCTTTATTGAATCTCTCCATATCTTGAAGGTTTCTGAGTCCACCCACCGCACCTCCATCTTCGATCCGATCACAGAGGAATTGGCAAAGGACCTGGATTTGTTGTCTGGAAAGAAAAGTGGGCGAAAGCGTGGATATGACTTGCGAGAGATACTCGATTGCTCTGGAGCGTTTCGAGTAATCTTCATCATTAACATACTCACCAAGAGACTGCACCACCTCGATCAATGTTGTCTGACTTGTCTCGAGGGCTAACAGATTAGCAGAGCTCGAGCATCGCGCGACGGATGATGCATACCTTTGGCAGTGTCTTGGGCAATGCCTCTGGCTTTCTCTTTGTCCTTGCTGAATACAAGGAGAAAGCTCTGCACATTGGACATGTTCAGCTTGAATTGAGTCAAGGCCGTCGATGTGCAAAATTTCACTCGCAAACTCCGATGTAAGGGTACACTGTCGAGAGTATCACACGCCAGACGTTATCGCTTATCTGGTCAGCCCTACCGCTAGAAACTTCCGATTAATCATGTGACCCTCGTGAGGTTTAGTACTTACTTGAATGCTCTGCAGAGCCTGCCTTCACTACCTCGGTACCTACAATACTCAATCTTATTCAATACGCTGAAGCTCTTAATACTCTCCGTCTCCTCAAAATTTCAGCCTTCATATGCCATGGCCTCAACATCTGTGAAACCTGATCCAGCTTCATGCAAAGTCATTTTGGCAGGCGCAATAGCCAAGAACATCATGGCTGAGGTTTCTCAAAACCTGTCTACAATCGGGAAGGCTCCGTTGCTGGTAGGATTTCTTGCCAATACAGATCCGGCTGCTCGAAAATACGCAGACTGGACGGATCGCACGTGCCGAGAAAAGTGAGGTGACATGTTTGTAACCCTTTTGCTTCGACCCACTGACGTCCTTTCAAGCATTTTGTTCATTGTGTAGCATCATATGCTGATCTTTGCTTTGCAGCGGTTTCAATTTCGAACTGAGAGAAGTCGACCGCGAAGATCTGGAAACAAGCATTCTGGCAGCAAACAAGGATGATATGGTAGATGGCATTATTGTATACTACCCAATATTCAACAACCGCCAAGATCAATATTTGCAGTCAGTCCCGGATATCAGCAAAGATGTGGAGGGCCGTAGGTCTTCCCGAGCTCTCTCCCCCTGTTTTGAATGGACTCTTGGATCCTTAAGCCATGTCCTCGGAGTCTTCACTCCATAAACATGCTTCGCGACTCCAGAGATTATCGCAAACGAATGCTGACTCGGGCGTCTTGAATCAGTCAGCCATCGCTACATCTTCAAGTTGTATCACAATGAGCGATATATGGATGAGGTTCGAACTCAAAAAGCCCTACTACCCTGTACGCCTCTTGCCATTCTCAAAATATTAGACTATCTCGGAGTGTACAAAAGAGTTCTGCCCTACGGAAATCGGCTATTCGGACGATCTATCACCGTCGTCAACCGTTCAGAGACCGTGGGCCGACCCCTGGCAGCCCTGCTTGCGAACGATGGAGCATGCGTATACAGCGTGGATGCTACTGGCGTGCAGCAGTTTACCCGAGGAGAAGGGATCAAGAAAGTCAGACACGAGGTTGACGAGAAGGAGGGCTGGGGCCTGGGGGATTGTGTTCCAATCAGTGATTTTGTGATCAGTGGAGTACCTGGCGAGTCATTCAAACTTCCTTCGAAGCTTCTCAGGAAAGGGGCTGTGTGTGTCAATTTTTCCACGGAAAAGGTAGGGAAGACCTTTTCTTCTTGTAAACACCTTTGAAGCCGATTTTGGATAACGGTGGCAGAACTTTGAGGCGGATGTCAAAGACAAGGCGTCGATATATGTGCCTGCAATAGGAAAGGTCACGATTGTGATCCTACTGCGGAATCTTCTGGTAGGAGCTCGTTGGGACCCGCCTGTACATTCAAACTAATACGGGTATCACAGCGACTCGTCCAAAACAGACAAACGCGCAAAGAAGCAGCTGTGGGTTCCGAATAAGGCAATACCAGACGAGCCATGGTCGTCGCGGTTTGGGTTGGCAGATTGATTGCGAGCAATTGGAATGCCTCAATGCGTAGTGGCACACAAGTTCGTGACTGCTAAAATGTCGTCTTCATTTCGCAGCATGCAGTGAGAGGTCATGGCCAAAACATCGCCCCACTTGGTGCGAGTACGAGGACGCTACCTGTGTGCCGTACTTGTGCGCACAATATGTACAGGAGGTCTTTTACGGGATCTAGTTCACAGGGCCCATCGGTCAATACGAGGGCTATAAGCGGCTTTGATGATCTGATGTTGGCTCTACCGCGGGCTCCGGCGCAGGTTCGAAAGGGATGTCGTCATGGGAAAGACTGAAACAGGTGAGATGGAAGCCTCAAGAGGCCCAATTTCGGGCAGCAGATCGGACTTCAAAATTTCAGCCTCGACGAAATATCGACAGGCAAGCAGACCGTAGATTGATTTCTCGCAGCAAGAAGGTCATGCAGTAGGGTTTCGCGATTGAGGTTTCATGTAGTGCGTACAACTACATACCTCTGTCGGTCAGAAAGTGTAGCTTGAATACAATTCTGACAAGCTCAAGGGTGGAGAGAGCCAGGGGAAGAGTTTGAGCTTGGATGTCTCGAGGAGGGAAAGTTGAAAGGAAACGGACCCCTGTTGCTACTCTGTACTTGCACAGCTTACTAATGATACGGATGAGCACCGAGAGTTCTGTTGGTCAGACCATCCATCATGTGCACGTGGAACCCTTGAAACTTGGGCTTTGCCCCATCACTACAGAGTAACTACTGCCGCGCTCTACTTATCTAGGTAATGGCTCCACTTTTAGATTTCTTACTGTAGTACTCCGTACTACGACGTATGTAAATGTCGAAACGTTAGCTTCAGTCCAGGGCCCGTTGTCCGGGATGCATCGTGCATACCACCAGAGAACTCAAAACGCGACGGTGCCCCTGATGAAGTTATTGGGACAATTAGGTTCCCACCCTCCTTTCCAAATAAGTGCTTTCGTCGGGTCAAGATCTTGCATGAAACTGCACGAAGCAGGATCAAACCTTTGCTGCACAACACTGCAAATTCACACCGCTGACTCTCTCTCTCTCTTAGCCCTCTCACGGCTTTGCTACTTGATCTGGGTCCTGTTGTCTTCGTGGAATCTAAACTCACAATTACTGCATTCAGAATACTCCACGACGTCGCCGCACCAAGTTCTCACCTGGAATTTCGTTGCCATATCTAGCTCAATAAGCTTACATACCACCTCTCCCCAAGCTCCACGCAAGATCGTTCTTGCTTTCAACCTGTTCCTCAGCATCAAGGGCCCAATTGTTTTCCCAGCTGTCGCCGATCGCTAGTCTTGAGCTCGGCTTTACTTTCCGTAAAGTGCCTTACTTTCTAAGGCACAGCGCTCTGCTAAGGGAAGTCAATGATCACCAACTACGTATGTGAACCGATAAATTGGATAGTACCTAAGGTAGCCACCGAGAAAACGCCAGACAAGCTTGTCGACTACAGCCATATCCAAATTATCTCATCCTCCCTGTTTTCTGCTGCTTGCGTCTACTTTCTTTCCCTCTCTTCTTGGCGGGCGCTCTCCTTCTTCGATTGCCTCCTCTGTGGAGCATGGTATTCTGTTTATGCCCATGATAAAAGTTTCTGACTGTGCTCCGCCATGTCTCTCCCTCCTCCTCCACCAGGGACCGATTTGAGCGCCAATGAGGGACCTCACATCGTGAGCTCTGCGATTGCGTTGATTGTCTTGCCTACGATCTTCGTGATTCTCCGTTTCGTTTCGAGACATCTTTCTCGCGCTGGCTTCTGGGTAAGACGATGACAGCGGCTACACAGCGGATGCGAAAGAAGCTGACATTGGATTGATCAGTGGGACGACCTCTTAATCATACTATCACTCATGATAACCTATGGACCCTGCATCGCGGTCATCGTTTGTGTGTATTGTCCGGCCGGAGCTCGTGCGTGTATATGTTTTAGCTGAACGGCGTCCAGCGGTGCGAATCAATGGCTTTGGAAAGCACTTATGGGCCTTACCGGACCCGGCGAACAATACAAGCACATTTCTCAAAATTCTCTATGTCTATATCATCTTCTACTATTCCGCGGTAGTGATGGTAAAGCTTTGCATGTGAGCTGCTTGAGATTCCACCTCACCCGTCTGTTGGCTGATGAGACATTCTCAGCCTCACATTCTACAGGTCAGTCGTGGGACGTCCGTTGCGAGAAGTGGGATCGTAGCACTACGATGAGCATCCTTGTTAATCATCTTTGCCTTTCAGACGAATTTTCCCTGTCACGGAAATTCGAATGTGGCTCTACATTGGCTTTGGGGTAGTGACAGCCTATGCGATTGCCACTTTATCGGTCGCAACTTTCCAGTGGTCAGTCTCTCTGGCGTGTCTCCGTACCAATTTAGCTTACGCATGGCACAAGCCAACCAATTCACGGTTTTTGGGACAAGAAAATCGAAGCACATTGTGTTTCAGGAGACAACATCCTCATCGTACCTGGTGCAATAAATGCGGTGCTGGACGCCTTCATAATCGCTCTGGTACGTTCTGGCGGTGTGTCGATATGTACGGGGAAAAGCTGACATTTGCAAAGCCACTCCCATTGCTCTGGCGCCTACGGACTACTAACTTTCAGAAAGCGATCCTGACCGGTATATTCTCCTGCGCTGGATTTGTTGGCATCATCTCCATCATCCGCCTCGTCGTGCTCTCGCGCCTTGAGAACGTGGACGTCACTTGTAAGCCTAGCTCCGTCCAAGTATCCACAGTCCCAGTCTTGATGTCAAGATAGGGAACTATGTTGATGCAGCGATCTGGTCAGCGGCGGAGCCTGCAATGGGCGTTATCGCGGCTTGCATACCCTCCTTGCGTCCGCTTATCTCCATGCTATGGAAGGGGACACACCAAGGCCCATCGGTTATGTCAAGGACTTTGAAGAATGCTCAAGCAACGACGAGCAGTGGATCATCGAGGATGATATGGCCAGGCCGCAAAGAAGACGGGGATAAGGTGAGCGGCTTCACACGACTAGAAGATCCAATGCCTGCTGGAGGGAGATATGGACATGGCAACGACATCCATGGGGGGCGACGCACTGGAGGAGCAGACGATGTCAGCCTTGAGGAAATTCACCCACCCGAGACAGGAATTAGAGTCAAGAACGTGGTCGTCGTGACGTCCGAGAGCTGGGAATACAAAGATCGATTGTTCTGACATGACGAATTCTCATGTATGGCGTTTGGGAACGGAGGTCTTGGTCTCCTATACCCCTCGGCGCAAGGTCATACGACTCCTGGCAATGTACAAGCGATGTGGATTTCCGGGAAGATAGAAAGCCGCGGATACAATACTTTAGCATACCGGAGTATGGAAGCTGCTTCCTGATGCCCTAAAGAGATACATATACAGCATACACTCTATGAGACAAGTCGGTTAAAAACGACGATACATATTACGCTTAGATCCTAAATATTAGACTTTGTATCCCACTATAGTTCCAATAGGGCTCTTGATGCAAAGGATGGTACCTAAAGAGGAGTGACGCTTGTACCTGCTAAAAGAAGCCCACAAATATCAAGTTGGGAACGAATTTCGCAAGAATACCCGCGACTTCCCGCGTAAAATTGCCAGCTCTTCTATCCTCTCAAACTTTTTCTTCTAGTAGGATTCCACTTGGATCTTATCTTGACAGAATACTCGCAGCTGCGTACAATCTAGCAGCCATGTTGCCTCTTCAACAAATGTATTTCACCCAATCTTCCGCTCAAAGCACCTAACTAACCCATCCAAGCAAACCCAAGACCGCCCGCTCGAAACGAGAACTCCAAAAACGCGAATCCCTCCAAACCGAGAACCCGAAAACCAGCCTCTTCCTCCGGGGTGCCTCCTCCTCTTCCCTCCTCAATGCCCTCCTCACCGATCTACACACCCTGAAACGCCCTCACGCCCTACGCTTTACGAAGAAAAACCCCATCCACCCCTTCGAGGACGCCTCGAGCCTCGAATTTTTCTCCCAAAAGAACGACGCCTCCCTTCTCGTGTTCGGGAGCCATAGCAAGAAACGCCCGCATGCGTTGACTTGGGTGCGGTGTTTTGGGGGAAAGGTGCTGGATATGCTCGAGTTACTCGTGGTGCAAGAAACTGCGCGGACACTGTCGCAATTCAAGGGGGAGAAATGCACCAGCGGTGTCAAACCCCTCCTCAGTTTCTCGGGAGCCCCGTTTGAGGGCCCCGCGGCGACGGGGTACACGCTTGCGAAAAACATGTTTATAGATTTCTTCCGGGGCGTTGAGACGGATACGGTCGATGTGGAAGGATTGCAGCTGCTGATTAGTTTCTTTGCGGCGGAAGATAGCCAGGACGGGACGCAGGGGACGATACAGATGCGGTGTTGGCGGATCTTTACGAAGAGGAGTGGGCAGAAGGTTCCGAAGATTGAAGTGGTGGAAATTGGACCGAGGATTGATTTTCGGGTTGGGAGGGTTAGGGAGGCGGATGCGGGGGTCATGAAGGAGGCGTTACGGAGGGGAAAGGGGACTGAGGTATTCAATCCTCCAACCGGTACAATGATTCTACGGGCGTGGGTTCTAACTTGTGGATGCTAGGCAAGACCGACGAAGAACGTCGAGACAGATATGGTTGGGGATAAGGTCGGGAGAATCCATCTCGGAAGGCAGGATCTGAGCGAGCTACAGACGAGAAAGATGAAGGGACTGAAGAGGAGCCGAGACCTTGAAGAGGAGGAGGCAGGGTTGGGTGGAAAGGATGATGTGGTTAGCGAGGATGAGGACACGAAGGGCGATGTGGAAGAGGGGGATGAAAGATCTGGTGTGGTGCCTGTGAAGAGATCGAAACTGGCTTGATGAACGTTTTCTTCTTTGATTGCATGTCTAGCGAGGCGTTGGGCGGATTTGTATGGTTGATTGGTGTTTTCTTATCTACTCGTATTGACCCCCCAACGGCTATGACCCCCTAACGGCCAGGCACTAAGCCCATTTAGGGAAGCTAATATCAGCACACCTCGCGCACAATGCCTGCGCAATATGATATATATCTGAAGAGTAGATATTGTAGAGCTCGTCGAGGGCTTTCGTTCGAGCTCCCACTTGCCTGATTCGGCTCGAAGATGGTGGAGCAATAGGGGCGGTGAATAGTGCCTGGCCGTTGGGGGTTCATGGCCGTTGGGGGTTCATGGCCGTTGGGGGGTCAATACGAGTACCGTGTACTCGCGAGAGATTGGGGAGATACGGTGAGTTGCTACGAGACATTCTAAAGACTGGCTCGAATGAGACATGTGTAGCCATATGAATCTGTTCGTTTTCCCTAGAACGTCAAATCTGCAAGGAGTTTCGGGGCTGTATAGGGGTCGGCAGCAAGGAAGCCGCATAGGTACCTGTTCCTCGCCCATACTATGTATATGTAACATAGCCTGTGATTCTGTACCTAGTATTCATGGGCTAGGTGCAAAAATTCACTATCGCAAAACCGGAAATCATTTGATTGGCGGCCACAGTCGTTAAATATCTCGTTATATCCATACTCTGTTAATAGATACGTACCTTACTCTAGCACGCGCCGAGCATGTCCAACCCAACCAACCCTTCCAACCATCAATTCGTTTTTCTTTCTTCTATCTCAACCCTTTTTCTCCTTAACCCCCATCGTTTGTTCCTTTGTGCTTCCACCGTTCATTCTTTCCCCTACGACACCCACATTCGCTTTCTGCAGTATTAACACTCGCTCTTTGTTGCGCATTCTCCCCGCAGACCATAGCGCCCTCCTTATTGCACATTTTGGGCCAAACGGTCCGACTGCATCTTGACTCGTCTGCATCACTTGATGTGATCTGTTGAACCCCTGTTAGCAGCTTCCACGATGTCGACTCCAGTGCACGAAGTCCCCCAACCCCTATTCGCACAGGGTGCCGGTCAATCCAACTCCATCGACTCCGATGACGAGGGCACACTATCTAATGAATACGAACGCCCCGAGAGACAACCCACAAACGACGGCCAGAACTTCTTAGGAGGGAAGATGTCGGAAATCCAATCACGGGCGGAAGAAAATCGCTTGGAAGATGACTTGGCTATGCTGCACGCCGAGCGGGTCGTGTCCCGGTCTCAGAGCCACCACTCGCCCGCGCCCTTGACCCGGTCCATGTCCATCCATCGCTTCAGATCTAGACCTGAACCGCTCGACCAATTCGATGTCAACACGAATCCAATTCATGAAAAGGCGGCCACTTTTCGATCACCCGACCACCCCGTGGGAAATTTTGCCAAAGCGTTCAAGAGAGTCCACAATTCTAGCTTCCTCGTCCGTTACTTCTGCTACATCGTGCCCTTGGTCCTCCTCATTCTGGTTCCCCTGCTTCTTGGCGGTTTGGTGTTCAAGCGAGCCACAGTGGGCGGTGTGTACCTACTCTGGTTTTGTGTCTGGCTTGAGATTGTTTGGCTCACCCTGTGGGGAGGCCGCATTCTAGCCAAAGCACTGCCATGGCCGGTCGGCCTTGTTACGAGCATATTCACCAATAACAGCAAAAAGTGGAGAGACATGTGCAAGCAGCTTGAAATCCCCGCCACCCTTTTCTTCTGGCTTCTCGCCGTCTTGATCTCTTTCTTGCCTGTAATGATCCACCACCATCTAGACGGGGGAACAGATGTCAGGAGCTGGGAGGCCACATCGAACAAGGTCATCGTCTCGATATTCGTAGGGGCTGCATTGAACTTCTTTGAGAAGATCGTCATACAGCTTATCGCCATCAGCTTTCATCTTCGCACGTATGCAGACCGTATCGAAATAAACAAATTCCAGATCGGCAGCCTAACCAAACTCTACTCATACTCCAAGGAGAAAATTGCCATGGACGACTCGGACTTTGAAGAACGAACTCCACACTCAGGCATTGGCTCTGGCGCTCGAACTCCGATGCAGTACCTGAACGACGCTCAGAAGAAGACTCAGAGCGTTTTTGGGAAGGTTGGAGACGTCGCTGGCAAGGTCGCCGGCGACTTCACTGGAAGGGCTGTTACAAAAAGTACACACCCTCGACAGCTGGTGCTCTTGCTGCTCTCCTCTCCCTCTCAGTCTCAGATTCTAGCACGGCGCCTGTATCGTACGTTCGCCCAAGAAGGCGCTGAGACCATCGCGTCCGAGGATCTCAAGCATGCTTTCGACAACGACGAGGAGGCAGATAGCGCCTTTACTATGTTTGACAAAGACATGAATGGCGACATCTCCATGAGTGAGCTTGAGGCGGTTTGCGTGGATATTGGGAAAGAACGGAAATCGATTACAGCGTCATTGAAAGATCTCGACTCGGTGGTGGCAAAGCTCGATGCAGTCCTGCTGTTCTTTGTCATTGTCGCCACTATTCTGGTCCTGTTGTCGCTGATTTCGACATCAGCCGCTGGTGTTTTGACCAGCGCTGGATCCGCTGTTCTGGCCTTGTCATGGCTGTTCTCGACGACTGCACAGGAATTCCTTGCTTCCTGCATCTTCGTGCTTGTCAAGCATCCATTTGATGTAGGTGACCGAGTCACAATCTATGGCAATACTGGTCCTACGCTGAAAGGCGACGACTACTTGGTCAAGGAGATCTCTCTATTGTATACAGAGTTTAAGAAAATGGAGGGGCATATCGTCCAAGCACCTAACAGCTACCTCAACACGCTCTTCATCCTCAACATGCGTCGCTCTGGGGGTCTGGCTGAGGCTGTCCCGTTGGTTGTGAAGTTCGGTACGACTCTAGATCAGATCGATGAATTACGATCAAGGCTACTGGACTATGTAAAGGCTGAGAAACGAGAGTTCCAGCCCAACATTCTAACCGAAATTCGTGATGTCGTCGAGGCTTATTCCGTCAACCTCAATGTTGTCTTCTTTTACAAATCCAATTGGCAGAACGAACTTCTCCGGTTGCAACGCCGAAACAAGTTCATTTGCGCGTTGATGATTGCTATGCAGGATATCGGTATCGAGGGACCACGTCGCCGCATCCCGGGTTCGAAGGAGGACACCCCTTTCTACTACCAGCATGCAGGGGCTATTGCTGGAGTCTCTAGTGGTAACGGCGATAGGCCAGACAGGAACGGTCAGACCAATGCCGATGCGAATTCTGGTTCTAATCACGACCCCCCGTTCGTCAATACCACAGACGGTAATGTCAGTCGACGACGCTCCGTCTTGCGCAATCCCACGGGCACTGCGCGTCCTCGTAATGAATCCATTTCGCAAATGGCAAAACGGGTTGACTTCTCTCTCGGCATGAAAGACGTCAGCTCTGCAGACCTCATGGGCAATCTCGACGACGGCCCTAAGGTCCCAGAACTCCGCACGAACTCTGCCTCCCGCTCACGCGACGCACGAGCCCGCATTGTAGAAGAAGACGAGGAAGAACGTGAAGCCGAAGCAGGGAAGGCCTCACTTCCTCGCTCTACTTCTCGCAGCAGCCCTAGTCTTTCACGTTTTGGTATCAATCGTGTCAACACGGATGCATCAGTCAAGCGCGGTAATTCGCTCGTCCATCGCAACCGTTTTTTGTCGAGGGGTAAGCGCAATGATGATCGAGACGAAGAGGAGGATTTGATGGAGCAGGGTATGGCAGATATCCCTGAAGCTGGACCATCTTCAAGAATGAATCCTAACACCGGCGTCATCAGCCCGCAAGCTGTGAGACCGAGCACCGAGTCTGAGTTTTCGACCGTGCCGGCAGTAGAGCCTCGTGTGCAACAAGCGTTTGGGGTAAGGATGCAGTCAAGACCTCCTAGAGACAGTCGGGTTGAGGATTTTGAGATGAGGAAGATGCGGACTCAACCGCCAGAGCTATGAAACAACATCGACGATGCAAATGACAATAGAATAGAAATCATAGAAGGTATTAGAATAGATAGATTGGCCTGGATACTGGAGAAGTTCCAGGACACATAGAGGTGCAATCTATTCGCAGAATGGACGATTTACGTCAAAAGCTCTTATTGCTACCAATCGCTATCCCTTTGAACTCCTAGCTCGTTAGTCTCACCTGATTATTCACGTTTCCTGCCTCAAGATCCAGAACTTCAATCCCAGGCGTCTGTCTTGTCTTCACCTCTCCCCAAAGACAACTAAGAAGGCCGGACTTGACCAGGCCAACGATGTTTGAGCCGGAGGAGAAGGAGAGGATTTGACCTGTCAAAGGACTTATCTTGGTTCATGACCAAGCAAGCCACAGCGTTCCGCAATTATGTGGGTCAAGCAAAGTTCGCTTGGTCTTGTAGTAATCGTTGTTCACGGAGTAGATTTCGGTCAAAGCACAAGCCACGTCCATTGATATTGATGCCGCAACAGCAAGGCATCAAGCTCAGCTCTACCCGCCCTGCATTTTCCCGGAGCAACACCTCTTCAAGTCGCCACGTTAAACGGCTCTCTCGAGTCTCTCCGAGCCACAAGTCCTATACAGGCATACTGGCGCAGAAACCACGACTGTTTCGACTTTTCACAAGCAACCACTCCCATGGAATAAGTCTGTTTCCATGTGAAGTGCAAGTGTAGCTCGGACATCACCCTCTGATCGGCGGACATTCGACTCTTGTGGACTTTGTGTGTGGCGTTCAGGCTGGAGGCAAACAAGATTGTTAGGCGGGGATAGGAGGACAATCGGTTTTGGAATTCTCGGTTGTGGAAATTTTGTTGGATATGTAGGTGGTGCTCTTGGGCCAATCTGCGGGTCTTCGGTATTTGGAGTGAGGATATGAGATGTGAGTGCAGAGGCACAGTGAAGAGGTGGTCAAAGGGGGAAAGAGACGACGTGGTAGAGTGAATTCCAGTGTCATGGACTTTGTTGTCGGGATCTGGATGGGACCCCTGAAACCCCTCACAAAGAACGACCGGTGAATCCCAATCTTTGTCAAGAAAGTTGGGGCGATTGTCAGAGGCTTGAAGAGAATTTAAGATTTCCAGCACCTGCTGGAGGTTGGGGTTGGCAACGAACAGACAGCCCGCTTAGCGCAGACTGGTAAATTCAACGCAATGAGGTATGAAAGCATACGCAAGAGATGTCTGAATGGGAACCGGTGATACAATAGAATACATGTGAACAGCCATCTAGCAACCTCAAATGCAAAGCACCGTTTCAACTTGTTATTTTTTACTCTTCCTCGACCGCGTGCTCATCGGCATATCGTCCACTGTGCTTTGCTTCTTCGGCGTTTCCTGTTGCTGCTGTGCTATTGCATCCGTTGCGGATGCTCCCTCGTTTCCTTGCTGAATCGCCCCTACGACATTCTTAGGATCTACCTGCCCGATGATTGGTATCTCAGTAGCCAGCCATTGCTGGAAAGGCTTCGCGACAAAGAACCCATCCCCATCGAACCATCTCGTAAACGGCGCGGAGATGTCAAACGTCTCCTCGTTGCCCTGGGTAACTGATTGTCGAACTGTAATATTGTAGACAGGCGTATGCTTGTTCACACTCGAGGCAATAGAAAGCTGTCACTACGTCAGCTTCCACAGCACGGCCTTTTTTTGAACGGCATAGACGGACCAAAGTCCCACTCCTTTCCCCCGCAAAAATTTTTCCTTTCTCCACGGCCCAAATCCACAAGGTCAATGCCCCATTGAGAATGAAATAAGCAATGACGGCCCAGAATGTACCCGTTTTAGTCGCATCCCATCCCAACTTATAATCCGCAGCGAAAGTGACACCGGCGATTATTACTGCGGAGTAGCCAACAGCTAGGCGGACGTCGGTGAGGAAGTGGGATTGGGTGAATTTGAGAGAGGTGAGGTAGTTGGGGAGGGCGTCATCAGTGGTGTTCTTGAGATCTAGCTCTTGTTAAAATGATAACTGTGGCTGAGAGGAGGGAGAGCGTACCAGGGATAGAGTAGACGGCAATTTTGGGGCCGGCCATTGTCTTTACCAGGTTTGTGCAAGCAGTATAGGCAGGACCGGCTGTTGTAAGGGTAGAATTACCTATGTTTAAGTACAATGGACTTGCCAAGAGGCCAGTGGTGGATTCAGCGCTTTTCGCGCTTACTAGCTTATGTAATATATTCTCTATTCTTACGGCTCGTATTGAAATCTATCTCGACAAGAGGCCAGAGCATTTTCGAGACCATAATTGAGGTGCTTTACATCACTGCCAAATTTGGACAACTTCAACATACCACGGGACCACTCAGAGTAGCAGATGACGCACTGCATGTAGTACTGTGCCTGAGAGGCTCTGGCTCCCATAATCTGTCAGGAATGGCTTATCCAGTGGAACAATCAATCCACAGAGATCCAGCTCTATTGTACATCCATTGGATTGGGCAATTGAACGCGAGCAAAGGCTGATGGTAATGTAGCTACTGGATTCTATTTCCCATCACGATTGTCATGGTCTGTACATTTCCGCCTACAAACCCCGGCAAAGTCTCACTGAAAATACACCCAGATCCTGACAGGCGTCCTCCGTCATTACGCAACCGTCCTTCTAGCCACTACGCCCAAAAAGCAACAAATTGCCGCTCTCCGTGAACAAAGATCTCTTCTTCGCGGGATAAACCTGCGCACCAACTCCTCTGCCGTCTCCCATTTCGCTTTCGCCTCGCGACGGGATTACCTCATCCAGGCCTATAACGATGGCACCTTTCTCAAGGACCCTGATAATAGAGGAAAGCCTGCAGGCAATCCTATGACGGACCCGGCAGCTATGGAGGGCATGATGGGGATGATGAAGGGGAACATGGCCATGATGATCCCGCAGACGTTGATTATGGGCTGGATCAACGCGTTTTTCGCTGGGTTTGTTATCAGTATGTTTTACCCACCAGGTCCCATTTCCGATCCGGCATATTGGAGACGGGTCGATGAGGGAGACTCGCGCTGAGAAACGAGGTACTGCGCACAGTGAAACTTCCATTCCCGCTTACGCTACGATTTAAGTCCATGCTGCAGTCAGGAGTGATGACACGAGATCTCGATGTACGGTGGGTGTCGAGTCTGTCATGGTATTTCTTAAATCTGTTCGGCCTACAATCGGTCTTCATATTCATCCTAGGCAATGAAAACGGTAAGCCACCACGGCATGTTCACAGAAGAAGATCAAGTGGCTCATTTTGTATAGCTGCCAACCAAATGTCACAGCAGATGTCACAGATGAACCCCAGTGGAGGGAACAACATGTTTCAACCAGGGACTGATCCGGATAAGATGTTCCAGAGCGAGGCCGAGAATCTGGAAGTGGTTGAGCATAGCTTTATACTAGAAGGTGTTGAGGATAGGTTGCTTGCTAACTTGGGTTGATGAAATACCTGCTCTTCATATTCCTAAAGCAATGCTATCGCCTTCTATAACTCCGATATGGTCTACCTGGAAGTTGATGGAGCCCGCAACCCAGATTAGAAGTAGGGTGCAGAGACCCTAATTATGACCAGCCTTGCCATTCAAGTTGTTGAAAGGCTGTCTTAGCAAACCTTGGCCAATTAGCGTTGGGCGGAACCTACTCACGCATTCTTAGTATAAAATTTGAAAGGAAAATTACATAAATATCAAATTTCTATTTTACATAAATATCAAAATTCTATTTTACATTATTATTAAAATTTAAATTATTTATTAAAGAATAATTATAAAAAAATAATTTTTTTATAATATATATTTTTTATTAAATATATATAATATATTCCTTAATTAATTATTATATACAAAATAGAATTATTTATAAATATTAAATTGTTAAACTATTAAGTTTAATTAAATTGTTAAAGTATTAAATTGGATTAAATTGAATAATAAAATATATTATTATTATTATTATTAAATGTGAAAATTGGTAAGGTAGTAACACTTATTTGATTACTATATAGAAAGGTAGACTATTAAGGAATGCCAAGCCGCTAGTCCTGATTAGGCTTAATAGCAAAATTATTCCTTTTCAATACTCCTGTTCTAATATATTAATATTGCAAATAAACAAATAGAAATATAAGGTTATTTTTAAGCTAAACATAATATTTTCAAAACTTTTCTTATATATATATTAATATTAAATAAATTAGGGCCGAAAGGAGGTAGGAGGATCTATAGGGATAAAATATAAATATACAAAAAATATAAAATAGTTTTAAAAAGCTTTATAAGCCTCCAGGAGGATATAAATAATTAAATAAATAATAATTTTAAAATTAATTTAGGTTATCCTTAGGTTCGGTATTATTTTTAAAATAAAACTTTATATATAATAGAAATATATATAAAGCTATTTTATATATATAAGGCCTTAAGGTAATTATTAATATAAAGCTATAGAGTAATATATAATTAATAGAATATATTTAAAAAGTTTGTTTATAAGGTATATAAAAGCTTTAAAAAGTTTAATAATATTTAATATAATAATATTAAAATAATCGATAATAAGGGAATATATATATATATAATTATTAAAGACTTAAATATAAATTTATATAATTATATTTATAATTAATTAATTATATTATATTTATATATTATTTATAAATAATATTATTCTGTTATTCTTATATAATATTTAGGACTTTTATTTAATAATAAATATTATAACTTTCTTTTTTAAGTTTAATATTATTTTAAAGATTAAGAATTTATTTTTTAAAAATATTTTAATAAATTTATTAATTACTTATTTATATTTTACTATTTCCCGAATAAAGTATTAATTAATATTAATATATTTAGTTTTAAAATAGAATTTAAGGTTCTCGGTTAATATAATAGCTCTTATATTATTATAATAAAAAATAACTATTTTAGAAATTAATATTAATTTATTTATAAAATTAATTTAATTTAATAACTTATTAAATCAAATAACTTTTTTTATAATTTATATTTAATTTATATATTCGGCTTTATAAATAGAAATTTTATAATATTTTAATATTTTAAGCTTTAATTAAATATTATATTATTAATATAAAATACGAACTTAAAGGTAAAATATTTAATATTAATATTTATAATTTAATTAGAATTAATATAATCAAAGAGATTCTTTAAACTATTATAGAAAACTAATTTATAATTAATTATCTTCCTTAAATAATAAAGGATATATTATATAATAATTTAATAAACCTTAATAAAGTTAAAATTATATCAATTAATAATAAATATAATATAAGTGATATTAAGACAGATATCGAATATAATATATATTAAAAAGCTTATAATAAATTAATATTATATATAAAACTCTTTATTTATTATATAATTATTAAAAGCCTTTTTTAATTTATTGATATTTATAAAAATAATATTTAATTTTAACTTTTATATTTAAAAATCCTTAATTATCTTTTCGATATAATTAAATTAATTTATATAGAGAATATAATTAAAATAATCTTAAATAATAAATATTTTTAAATAAAAAAATTATATATTGAAATTAATATTTTAAATTTCTTATTTAATTTAGCTTTAAACTTATTAATAATTAATATATTAAGCTTAACAATTAATAAGTTATTAACGTATATAATTACGATAATTTAGGACTTATTATTAATTATAATATTATTATTTGCAATAAAAGTTATAAAATTAAAAATCTTTAGGAATTTAAATAAGATCTTATATTAAATTTAAAGGGATTATTTGAAATTATAAAAGGCCTTTTTTAAATAGCAAATAAAGTTATATTAATTATATTTTTTAAATATTTTATAATAAAGTCCTTTTTTAAAGCTTTTAAGCTATTTTATATAAATTTCTTCTTTTATATTTTTATAAAAAAAGTAATTTTAATATTTATTTATTTGAATTTTTAGTTTAAAGTTATTATAATAATAAAAATAATTTTATAATTTATAAACTTTATAATAAAAGCAAATATTTTATTAAAATTTAAGCTTTTGTATTATTCGAATTCTTATATTATTTAATATATTTTATAACGGTATATTAAGTTATTTAAGCCTTTTTTTAATTTATAAATTTATTTATTATTTAAAATATAATAATTTTTAAATATAAAAATTAAAGTTTAAATATTATTTTTTATTAAGGATTCGAATTTTTCTTATTTATTTAACTATTAATTCATTTTATAATAATTATTAATTATAACTTCGATATATATTTTTGATTTAGTTATTTTTATATAAATAAAGAGTATTTAAATTAATTATAATATAATTAAATCTAGGGACTTAAGGATTTATAACTTAAAATATTTAATAAGAATTTTAATAAATTTATAATAATAATATAATTAATATTTTCTTATATTTATAAAGTTAAAAATATAGAAAACTCTTTATTATTATTAATTTTTATAAATTTCTTTTTTATAAAAATAGCTTAATATTTAAATATAATATTTTCGGCTTTTAATATATTATTAGATTTCTCCCTTATAATAAGAGATATAAATATTTATATAAGTATTAATAAGGGAATAAAGCTTACAATCCTTTTTCTAAATATTAAAGGCTTTTTATCATTATTATTATTATTATTTACTTCTCTGATATTACGTTTTTCTTGAAAGAAGATATTAAAAAAGTATATAATTAATCTTATTAACGGGGTTAATAGGATAATAAATTCGATATCCTTTATATTTTATAAGTTAATATTTCTTTCTATATTTATAGAATTTAAATAGCTTTTTGATAATACCGTTAGTATATATTTAATTTATAAAGTTAAATATATAAAGACAAAAGAGGTTTAAGGAGTTATTATATATTTTTTCAAAGAAAATAATATTTATAAAAAAGATAAAATAGTAATTATAAATATAATTTATAATATATACGAATTTCGGTTATTATTTAAAGTCTATCCTGCTTTTAATAAATATCGAATAAACTTTTCTTATAAGGATTTGGCTTAAATATTTGCTTTAATTATTTTATTAAAAATTATTAGAAATAATAAAAATATAAATAATATTATATTTTTTATAAAAAATATCGAATATTTCTTGTTGAACATATATAATGTGTTTCTTTGTTAATTGCTATATACAAGATAGAACTATTTATGAATACTAAGGTACTAGGCCGGATTAGGCTTAATAGCGGAATATATCCGTATTGCTATTCCTGTTATTTAATACTCCTATTTTATTATAGCTATATTGTAAACAAATAGCAATAAAAAGCCAGAAATAACTAAGCCGGAATTCCCAAAATAACTAAATTAGTAGCTTTGACCGTTTTAACGTTATTATTTTAATAATAATAAGATTATTTTTAAGCCAAACGTAATATTTTCAAAACTTTTCCTATACGTATATTAATATTAAACAAATTAGGAGCAATAAAAGGCCAAAGAATATATAAGAATTATATATATATATATATAAGAACTTTAAATAATTATTAAAGGCTTTATAAGCTTCTATAAACCTTCAGGAAAAATAATAAATAATTAAATAAGTATTTATAAAGCTAATATATTAGCTCCGGGGTATAACGTAGAATATAATAAAGATATTTAAAAGCTTACTTAGTATATATATAACCCTAAAATATTATTAATATAAATATTATAATATAATACATAATTAATAGAAAGCGGCCAAAATAAATAGAGGTTTAATATATAACTCCCTTAAAGCCCCTATAGAGTTTAGGAAGTATTTATAAAATTATAATAAAATAATTCTTATTGCTAAAGAAGAGCAAATATATTTATAAAGTATAAAAAAATTTTAATTTATATAATTTATACCTATTAAATTAATTAAATAAAGGGAAAATTAATACGCTTTCTTATATATAAAATATATAAGTTAGATTTTTTGGATTAGCTCTTATAATATATAAGTTAATATAAAATTTATTTTAAGCTAAAAGCTTTATAAAATACTTCGAATTTAGTTTTCGGAAAAACTTTAATAAAACTATCAGTTATTATTTATTTAATAAGAATATATATTAATTTAATTTTACCCGAAGCTATTTTCTCCCTTACGAATTTATATTAAATATTAATATATTTAATATATTTATAATTAATAAGGTTTTTAGCAAAGATAATTACCCTTTAATTATTATAATAAATTATTATTGCAAAAATATAAATAGGCTTTATAATACCTGGGAATATAATATAAATAATATAATTATTTTTTATAATATTACCTTTAATAAAAGTAATAAAAAGGGAATCCTTAAGGGCGAATTATAATTAAGAGAATAATCTTTTAAATTAAATAATCTCTTTAATTATTTAAGTTTAAGCTAAATATTTAATTTTATAAATAAATAATATAATTATAAGTTAATATTTAAAGGACTAATTAATAGCTATATTATTTAAATTAAAGATATATTTGTTAATAGAATACCGAGTTTCTTTATTTCTAATATAATCGGTATTATTATAATCGTATATAAGGATAAAAGAGCCCTTATAAATAAGCTTTAAATTAATAATAGAATATAAATAATAAAGGATATATTTAATTATTTTTTAATAGGATTTAGTTAAATTAAAGATATATCGACTTATTACGGAGATAAGGAAAGCGATATTAACTTTAATATTTATTATAATATATATAATTATACTTATAACAGATTAATATTTAATATAATTCTTATTATTAATTATAAAATTTAAAGAGACCTTTTATAAGTTTATAATCTTTATAAGAATATTAATATTATAAACTAATTTATTATTTTATATATTATATTTTATAAGGATTTTCTTAAAATAAGTTTTTTAATTTAAAATAAAAATATAATTAATTTTATTATAAGTTATTTTTATATTCAAAAAGAAATTAAAAGGTTTAAAATTAATTATTTCAAATTTCTTAAAGAATTATACTTTAAGAATACTAATTTCGATTATTATAAGGCTTATAATTAGGATATTATTTATATAAATAATAATAATAATATATATTTTTTGATTAATAAAAATATTATTATTAATATTTAAAGGTTCGAAGCTTAATTCCTTAAATTATATAATTAATATAATATATTAAATATAAAATAATTGCTTTAAACTATATAAAGACTAAAATATTTTATATATTTTAACTTTCTTTTTTTCAAAGTTAATAAGCTAAATAATATAAATTATCTTGTCAATTTCGTTATATAAAAAGGCGATCTTTATATTTATTTATTTAATTTCTAAGTTATATATTATAATAATTATAAAAATAGCTTTATAATTTATAAGCTTTATAATTGATATAAAGGTTTTATTAAAATTAATATCTTATTATTAGAAAAAACCTTTTATAATTTAATAAGTTTTATAACAAAGAATTCTATTTTTATTATTTTATTTAATTTTATAAATTTATTTACCTTTTAGAGTATATCTCTTATTAAGGAGGTTATATAGCTCCTATATATTATTCTTTATAAAGGATTTATATTCTTCTCTTATAACTATTTCCTATTTTTTATTATAATAGTTCTTTATAGCTTTTTTATAAATAATTGATTTATTAGAGTCGAAAGGGTTAGTATAAGAGAATAATATAATAAAATTAAAGGATTAAATAAATTCTTATAATTAAAAATAATACTTAAGAATATCTTAATATATATTAAATATCTCGCTTTAATTAAAAATAATATATAATAAATTAAGAATAAGAATATTATTATTATTATCGCTTTTAAGCTCTTATATATAAGGGTAAAATTTATAGGGAATTAGCTTAATATATAATATATTAAAGGCGGTTTTTATTAAAAATATTAATTAAGGAAGAAATTAATAAAGTTAATAATATTATTATAATTAAGTTATAATAAGGTTAAGTCTTATTATTACTAAATTACCTTATTAAGAGATTAATATTATTTTAAGGGCTTATTTATATAAATAATTAAGCAAAACTTCTCGAATAAACTATTTAATATTATTATAATATTAAATTAAATTATTAAATATTAATATATAATAAATATTCTTAATTTTATAATTAATAAGTTATTTAAATATAAAATATATTTTAAACTTTTCCTAGTTTATACCGTTAATCTTACGGTCTTAATAATAGCCTTGCTAGCTAATTTATTAAATAAATTTAAAGTTAAGTTTAATACCTTTCCTTAATTTATAAAGGGTCTTATTTTGTAAATCTTATTAGAAAATACGGTTTTATATTTATATTATATTAATGTAAATATAAATAAGCAATTTTTAGTCTATATACTCCTGTGATTATTGGTAGGGTAGTAATACTTATTTGATTGCTATATAGAAAGATAGACTATTAAGGAATACCAAGCCGCTAGTCCCAATTAGGTATAGTAGCAAAATTATTCCCTTTTAATATTTTTACTTTAATATATTAATATTGTATATAAATAAATAGAAATAGTTAAATTAGAATTCCCAAAACAACCAAGTTAGTACCTTTGACCGCTTTGATATTATTATTTTAATAATAACGAGGTTATTTTTAGGCTAAATATAATATTTTCAAAATTTTTTCTATATATATATTAATATTAAATAAATTAGGGCTAAAAGGAAGCAAGAGGATCTATAAAGATAAGATATAAGTATATAAGGAGTATAAAATAGCTCTAGAAAGCTCCGTAAGCCTCCGGGGGAATATAAATAATCAAATAAATAATAATAAGGCTCTAAATAATAGTCTTAAGGTCGACTTAAATTATCTTTAGGCTCGGTATTATCTTTGAAATAGGGCTTTATATATAATAGAAATATATACGAAGCTATTTGATATATATAAGGCTTTAAAATAGTTATTAATATAAGGCTATAAGATAATACGTAGTCGATAGAATATATTCAAATTTGATAAAGGGTTTGCCTATAAAATATATAAGGGCTTTAGAAAATTTAATAATATTTAATATAATAATATTAAAGTAATTAATAATAAGGGAATATATATATATATAATTATTAAGGACTTAAATATAAATCTATATAACTTATATAATTATATATATATAATTAGCCAATTATATTATATATATATTAAATAATATAAAAAACTCCTATTAAAAATATATTTATATATTATTTATAAATAGTATTATTCTATTATTCTTATATAATATTTAAGACTTTTATTTAGTAATAAATACTATAGCCTTCTTTTCTAAGCTTAGTATTACCTTGAAAACCAAGAATTTATCCTTTGAAAATACCTTAATAAGCTTATTAATTATTTACTTATTAATAAAGCAAAACTTTAAGTTTATTTATTTATATTTTATTATTTTCTGAATAAAGTATTAACTAATATCGATATATTTAATCTTAGAATAGAATTTAGAGTTCTTGGCTAATACGATAGCTCCTATATTATTATAATAAAGAATAATTGCTTTGAGGGCTAGAGCTAATTTATTTATAAAATTAATTTAATTTAATAGCCTATTAAATTAAATAACTTTTTTTATAATTTATATTTAATTTATATACTTAGCTTTATAAATAGAAAAGGTTATAATATACTAATATTTTAAACTCTAATTAAATATTATATTATTAATATAAAATACGAATTTAAAAATAGAATATTTAATATTAATATTTATAACTTAATTAAAGTTAGAGAAACTTTCTAGGTTACTATAGAAGACTAGTTCGTAATTAACTGTCCTCCTTAAATAGCAAAGGATACGTTATATAATAATCTAATAAACCTTAATAGGGTTAAAATCGTATTAATTAATAATAAATATAATATAAGCAATATCGGGGTAGGTATTGAGTATAATATATATTAAGGAACTTATAGCAAATTAATATTATATATAAAATTCTTTGTCTATTATATAATTATTAAAGGCCTTTTCTAACTTATTAGTATTTATAAGGGTAATATTCGGCTTCAATTCTTATATTTGGAAGTCCTTGATTATTTTCTTAATATAGCCAAACTAGCTTAAACGGAGAATACGATTAGGACGGTCCTAAATAATAGATATTTTTAAATAAAAAAAATATATATTAAGATCTGATATTTCAAACTTTTTATTTAATTTAACTTTAAGCTTATTAATAATTAATATATTAGGCCTAATAATCAATAAGTTATTAACGTATATAGCTACGATAATTTAGGACTTATTATTAATTATAATATTATTATTTATAATAAAGGTTATAAAGCCGAGAATTTTTAAGAATTTAAATAAAATTTTATATTAAATTTAAAAGGATTATTTAAAATTATAAAGGGTTTTCTTCAAATAATAAACAAAGTTATATTAATTATATTTTTTGAATATTTTATAATAAGGACTTTCCTCAAAGCTTTTAAATTATTTTATATAGATTTCTTTTTCTATATCCTTATAAAGAAAAGTAATTTTAATATTTATTTATTTAAGTTCCTAATCCAAGGCTATTATAATAACAAAAATATTTTTATAATTTATAAGCTTTATAATAGAGACAAATATCTTATTAAAGTTTAAACTTTTATATTACTCGAATCCTTATATTATTTAATATATTTTATAATAATATATTAAATTATTTAGGCCTCTTTTTAGCTTATAAACTTATTTATTACTTAAGATATAATAATCTTTAAATATAAGGATTAGAGTCTAAATATTATTCTTTATTAAAGATTCGAATTCTTCCTATATACCTAGCTATTAATTTATTCTATAATAATTATTAGCTATAATTTTAATATATATTTTTAACTTATAAGATTTAGCTATCTTCGTATAAATAAAAAATATTTAAATTAATTATAATATAATTAGATCTAAGAAATTAAGAATTTATAATTTAGGATATTTAATAAGGGTTTTAATAAGTTTATAATAATAATTATAGTTAATATTTTCTTATATTTATAAGATTAAAAATATAAAAGATTCTTTATTATTATTAATCTTTATAAATTTTTCTTTTATAAAAATAATTTAATATTTAGATATAATATTTTCAGCTTTTAATATATTATCAGATTTCTCCCTTATAGTAAGAGATAAAAATATTTATATAAATATTAATAAAGGGATAAGGCTTGCAATTCTTTTTCTAAATATTAAAGGTTCCTTATTACTATTATTATTATTCTTATTTACTTTTTTAATATTATACTTCTTTTAAAAGAAGATATTAAAAGAGTATATAATCTTATTAACAAGATTAATAAGGCAATAGATTTGGTACCTTTTATATTTTATAAGCTAATATTTCTCTTTATATTTGTAAAATTTAAATAACTTTTTAATAATACCGTTAATATATATTTAACTTATAAAACTAAATATCCAGAGATAAAAGAAGTCTAAGAAGTCGCTATATATTTTTTCGAAAAGGATAATATTTATAAAAAAGATAAAATAATAATTATAAATATAATTTATAATATATATAAATTTCGGTTATTATTTAAGGTTTATCCTGCTCTTAATAAGTATCGGGTAAGCTCTTCTTATAAGGGTTTGGCCTAAGTATTCGCTCTAATTATTTTATTAAAGATTATCGGGGGTAATAAAGGTATAAATAATATTATATTCTTTATAAAAAATATCGAATATTCCTAATTTAAACTCTCTCTTATTATTAATATAATAATATTTAATAAGTTATTTATAGATTTTCCTTTTATTATAAGCTTTAAACTCTTTAAAGCAATTAAAGTAATTGCTTTTAAAGCGGATATAATATATTTCGGAGAATATCGTAAATATATATAAAAATATAATTATATAAATAGAGCTATTATAAATTATTAGGAGATTATTATAATATTCTAATAATCTTATAAGATTGCTTATAATATTTTTATAAAGATATATACCCTTTTTAATAACTCTTATATAAAGAAAAGCTTAAAATTTAATATAAATATATTATTTATAAGAATAGTCTTGCTCAAATAAATAATTAAGGTTAATATTTTAAGTTATACTTATAAGACAATCGAATATTAAGGGAGTTAAATAGCCTAATTTATTATATTAGAGCCTTTATACCGATATAATTCCGATATTAAATATAGCTAATATAATTTACGGCTTATATATAATATTAAAGATAAACAGGCCGTTATAATAGAAGAAATTAATAATAGATTTTGCCTCTATAATAAATATATAACTTTTAAAGTTGATATTGATTTTATAATCCTTTAATAAAAGGCGAAAAATAAAAATAAAGCTAATTATAACTTTAAGGATATAAAATATATTAATTAAGAGAATATCTAAAGGGTTACTATTATTATTAATATAAAAATAATAATAATATCTTTATCCTAGGAAATTAGACTTATATTTAATATAATACTCTAAATAGCCTAACTATTATTAAAAAGGTAATAATTATCTGCAAAATAGCTATAATTTAGCGTTAACGGCTAAATATAATTAATATCCGCTATTTAAATATATACCAGATTAAATAGTTTGCTAATAATAATTATAAGGTTTATTTAAAATATATTATTAATATCGGTTTTAGGCTTCTTCGAATCAAGCCCGCCTAAAATAATATTCTTATAAATATTTAACTCCGGATAAAATATATAATACTTTTAATAAATATAATTAAAATATTTATAATAAGTACAGAATAAGATTTTATATTTATTAATATTATTAATCTATTTGGCTTATTTTAATAGGTTCGGAATATACTTTTAATAAGGTTTATTCTCTTATAAAGTTATAATTATTATAATAATAATACCCGTCTCGTTAAAAGCTTAATATTTTTCTTTATTTATAGTAATTAAAGTTAACTTATTAAATAAGACGGTTTTAGTTAAGTCTTTAGCCGAGATTATATATATTTAAGTAAAAATATTTTAGAATATATTATATATAAAACCAAGGTTCTGGAAATATATATTAATTATAAATATATTTAATAGTTTACAACTAAACTTAATAAAGGTATTTTGGACCTTATAGAACTTCTTAATATATTTATTTACGGTATTAATATATTATAAATTATTAAACTTATAAATAATCTTATTAAGGATATTAGCTCCCTAGAATTTATAATTATTCGAGAAGGTATTTTAGATATCTTTATTAATATTTTTTTCCTTAATAATAATATAAATATTAATATTATAACGAAATTTAATAATTTTATAAATATATTCTTATTTCTTATTTTATTATTCTTTAAGGGCTTCAGATATATTAATAAAGAGACTTTTTTTATTATTAATTATTTTAAATAAGCTTATTAATACAAAGTATATTTTTATATAATATTCGAATAAAGGCTAATTCTTATTTATATCGAGAATAAAAATTAAAGTTAATAGGAAGTTACCTCCGATAGTACTTCAAATAAGCTTTATTTGGATAGCTATTAACATTTAAAATATAATAGAGCTGCTTATAACTAATAATTTACAAGGTATTCGTAAGTAAAAAGGAGATATAAATATAAGTTTGTTTAAGGAAAGTAAAGAATTATTATTATTATTATTGTTATTATTAGGGACAGCTAAAGGCCTATAAATCGGATAAAGTTAAGATTTTAATTTTAAACTAAAGAAATAATTTAATATTAAAAGTAAAATATAAAGGTTTAAAATTACTTTATAATCGAGAATAGAAATCCTGTTATAGGCTTTTAAGCTTTATATAAATATATTATATTTATTGTTAATAAAGAGAATAATAAATATAAAATTATTCTTATAAAGTATTTTTTTTTATATATTTTCGAAGTCTATTTCGTTATATATACAATAGTAATTCGTAAAGGCCCTAGACTATTATATATTAGAAGGTATTAAGCTTAAATATTTATTTTATATTAAAGTAAAAATCCCTTATTAAATAATATTAAGAGTTTTAAATATAATATTATTCCGAGCGTCGGGGCTTTCGTATATTAATATAATTTATAAATAATATATAGCTAGGAAAGCTAAAAAAGCTAGAAATATAAAATATAAAATAATATAAATATATAGACTAGTAAACGTTAATAAAGTTAGGAATTCTTACTTTACAAACTTCTCTAGCATAATAAATATTAATAAATAATAATATAGGAGATTAGCTAATTTAAATAAAAGGCTAAATATATATTTATTAGGCTAAGTATTAATATATTATCTAATATAATTAATATTCTATTTCTTGGAAGCTAGGAATAATTAAAAAATATAATTAATTAATTTAAGATTCTAATAAAATATAAAGGGTATTTATTATATTAATAATAATATATTAAATTATAAATATATTAATTTAGGAATTCTTAATACCTGGAGAATTATTATTCCAGGATATTTAATATTATATAATTTGATAGTTAGGAAAGCTATTATATATTGCTATTATTATCGATATATATTATTAAAGAGCCTAAATAACCTATATAGAAGGTATATATCCTAATAATATATATCTGAAAATAATCCCGGCAATCCGGGCTTATAACCTATAATTATTGATAAGGTAGTAATACTTATTTGATTGCTATATAGAAAGATAGACTATGAAGGAATACCAAGCCGCTAGTCCCGATTAGGTATAGTGGCAAAATCATTCCCTTTCAACAACTCCGATACTCTATTTATTTTAGGGTTATTAGAGATAAATAGCTTTTATATAATATTATAATTATAATATTAATTCGAGAAATATTATTCTTTATAATAAGAGTTCTAATTAATATAAAGCTATTTATACTTTAAATTAAGTTTTTTTATAAATTAAATAATAAAAATAAGGCGATTAAGGGTATCGCTTTTATAAAATATTAATTTTATATTAACTTATTTCGTAATATCTTCGATAGTAATAATAATAAATTATAATTATTTAATAAGGCTATAGCTATTTAAGGGACTAATAATATTATTATAATAGAAATAATTATAATATTCTTTTAGCTTAATATAACTCTTATAAGATTTGACTTTGAAAAAAGATTTAGAATAAATATTATATTCGAATTTATTTAATAACGAATAAATAAAATTGATATTATTATATATATAAATAATATTAATAATTTTTTATTTATTAATATAACTTAAATGCAAATATTAAAGATAAAATATATTAATATTTAAAGTTGCTAAAGTAATAGTTATAATAAGCTCTTATATACGGATAATATATAAACTATTATTTTAATATTTTATTATAACTTTATAGGCGTCTAAAGTAATATCTTAAGGAATAAATTAAATAACGTAATTATAATACTAAAATTAAACTAATAAAATCAAATTAAAAGGAATCTTAAGGATATATAAGATATTATTAATATAAAATTATTTTTTAAAATTATTATAAATATAGCAAATTAAGGTAATTTTATTAATACTTATAATAAGAACGATCTTTCCTATATTATAAACGAAATAATTAATTAAATTAATAAAAATAAAAATATTGTAATTATATAATATATATTAAGATATAGCGATATCGAAAGCCTAAATATTCTTAAAGTCTTTAAAGGTAACTTTTCTATAACCGATAATATAAGTTATAAAATAAGTTTCGTTTTTATTATTATTAAATTCCTTTATATAATTAAGGGAAAAGTATATAAATAATATATTTATAATAATATTAAAATATATTTTGAAGTTATATTCCTTTAAAGGCTTAATTTTTATATAAATAATCTTAGTCTTTTTTATAAAGCTTTTGTTTTGAAATATATTATTATTTCTTCTATAGTTCTTACGGCTTCTATAGTTATTATAGTTATTATAATTATTATTCTTATTACAATTTCTATTAAGGCCAGAAATATTCGTATAATAAATAGAAGAATTATAAAAAGTCTTTCTATATATAATATAATATTTAATATATTTAATAATATCTTTAGAATAAGAATAAGATTTTACCTTATTCTAAGGTTTTTTATATTAGGTTTACCCTAAAATAAGTCAAGAAATTATAATAAATATATAAATTATTATTATATTTTTAAGGCTAATTTATATTATATTCTAGAAATATTAAATAATATAATTAAAGATAAACTTAAAAGTCCTATTAATATTAAAAGAGTTATATTCTTATATATAATATTTAATATATAACTTATAATTAGGGCTTAAATTCTTATAAAAAAGAAAAACTAATTTATTCTAATTTATTTTAATTTTAAAAGTTAAAAGTTTATTATAAGCTTCGTAGAAACTATTAATATATTTTATAAAATTATTATTATAAATAAAGAAATAGTTAAAGCTTTTAAATTAATAAAGCTTTTCGAATTTAATTTAAATAATATTAATATTAATATAATCCTCGATTTTATTATAAATATTATTTTAAGTATAAAAACGAATAATAATATATACGAAATTATATTTATTATTTTATTTCTTATAATTTTTATTATTTATTGGCGAATTATTAATTATAATAATTTAATATTAAAGATTTTATAATTTGAAAATATCTTTTATATTTTATTTTTATAAAATAAAACCCCGAAAATTATTAAGTTTATTTATTTCTTTAAAGATAATAAGATTCGATTTTATTAATAAATCTATTATTATTAAAGATTAAGATCGGAAATAGAGGAAGAATCTTTATAATTAAATTAAAAAAATTATAATTATTTATTAAATTAAATAAAGCTTCAGGAATTATAAAATTTAAAATAATAATAAATTTAGGAAATAATATTAAAGAAAGATAATATAATTAAACTTAAGAATATTTAAGCCTATTTATATTATATTATATAAGGATTTATTTTAAATATAATAAATAATAACCAGATTTAGCAATATAATAAAATATTTTTTCCAAATTTCAAACAAGAATATATTATTATCTAAGGTTAAAATTCTTCTAAATCTTTCTCTGAAATATAGAATATATTTTCTTAATATAATCGGACCTTTTGAATATTAATATTAAAAATTTTATTAAAAGCTTTTTTCTTAGAAAAAGAGTAATAAAAGATTTAAATAATAATTTTCGTAAAAATAAGGCCTTTGGAAATAAATTAGTTATTATATATACTTATTTATTTAAGGACTTAAAAGAGAAAATTATTAAAAATAATAATTATTTTTATTATTAAAGTTTAATATCAAGCTTAAAAAGATATTAATTATATTAATTATAAATATATTTTATATTTTATTAAGTTTAAAGAATAATTAAAATAGACTTTATAAAGTCTTTATATCTTTTAATAATAATATATAATTATTAATAAAAGCAATAAAGCTTTTAATTATAACTAATAATTACGAATATTTTTAATAATAATAATATATCTTAAATAATAGTAATAAGCCTTTGATAATAGTTAAAAGGAAATAAAGAAAATTTATATACCTATATATATTCGGGTTTCGAGCTATTACTTATTCTTATTATTTCTTAAAATTATATAAAGGAAGCGACTCGATTATTAATATATTAAATTATATTTATATTTTAGAGATTAAGACTCTATTAATAATAATAAATTAAAGAAATAATAATAAATATCTTACGGTTATAAGGTTATATAATTATAATTTTAAATATAATTCTTATAACTCTTATTATATTGCTTCGGGGGAAAGCTAAGGCTAATTAAAGCTTTATATAAATTTATAAATTAATTAAATAAGCCGGTATATACTCCGGACTTATAACCTATTAAATATATATAATATATTTCTTTGTTAATTGTTATATACAAGATAGAACTATCTATAAATACCAAGGTACTAGGCCGGATTAGGCTTAGTAGCGGAATATATCCGTATTGCTATTCCTGTCATTCAATATTTCTAATTCAAATTCTTTTTTATTATTAATATAATAATATTTAATAAATTTTTTATAAACTTTTTATTTATTATAAGTTTTAAATTCTTTAAAATAATCAAAATAATTACTTTTAAGGCGGATATAATATATTTTAGAAAATAGTATAAATATATATAAAAATATAATTATATAAATAAAAATATAATTATATAAATAAAGTTATTATAAATTATTAAGATATTATTATAATATTCTAATAATCTTATAAAATTGCTTATAATATTTTTATAAAAGTATATACCCTTTTTAATAACTCTTATATAAAAGAAAGTTTAAAATTTAATATAAATATATAATTTATAAAAATAATTTTATTTAAATAAATAATTAAAATTAATATTTTAAATTATATTTATAAAATAATCGAATATTAAAGGAATTAAATAGCTTAATTTATTATATTAAAGCTTTTATATTAATATAATTTTAACATTAAATTATATTTATATAATTTATAATTTATATATAATATTAAAAATAAAAAAGCTATTATAATAAAGGAAACTAATAATAGATTTTGCTTTTATAATAAATATATAATTTTCGAAATTAATATTAATTTTATAACCTTTTAATAAAAAATAAAAAATAATTTTAATTTTAAAAATATAAAATATATTAATTAAAAAAATATTTAAAAGGTTATTATTATTATTAATATATAAAATATTTAAAAGGTTATTATTATAAGGAATTAAATTTATATTTAATATAATATTTTAAATAACTTAATTATTATTAAAAAGGTAATAATTATCTATAAAATAGCTATAATCTGGTATTAATAATTAAATATAATTAATATTTATTATTTAAATATATATTAAATTAAATAATTTATTAATAATAATTATAAAGTTTATTTAAAATATATTCTTAATATTAATTTTAAACTTCTTTAAAT
>JAABUQ010002588.1_pt1 | contig 35380 bp, 25 predicted proteins | sample 5560001 | NCBI WGS metagenome assembly JAABUQ01 (sample SAMN10711888, study PRJNA513371) | rock metagenome | isolation source: Antarctica rocks | place: Antarctica: Victoria Land, Finger Mt nord | collected 2015-12-18
CGCCTTGGCCGACCGGCGGCGAGCGGGTATCATGGACCGCATGAAGATCATCGTCGCTGGGAAGGGGGGCGTAGGCAAGACCACGGTTTCGGGGACGGTGGCCCGTGCCCTGGCCCAGGCCGGTCAGCGGGTGCTTGCCCTGGACGCCGATACCAACCCGATGCTGGGGGTGTCTCTCGGTGTCGGTCCCGAGCAGACCGATCTGCTCGTCGCCGTCCGTCAGGGGCTGGAGACCGGCGAGACCGAGCATGAGCGCTCGACCGACGGCTTCATCGAGCGTTTCGGGAGTGACGCGCCCGACGGCGTGCGCCTGGTCGTCGCGTCGCGCATCGACGCGCCCAATCCCGGCTGTACCTGCTGTGGCGTCTCCGCCGAGCAGCTCCTCAGTGAGCTGGAGGGCGATGATCAGATCGTCATCGGGGACCTCGAGGCCGGCGTCGGAAACGTCCTGCGCCTTCAGGAGGGCCAAGCCGATGTCGTCGTCGTCGTCGCTCAGCCGACGGCCAAGTCGCTGGACGTCGCCCGGCGGGCGATCGAGATCGCCACGGGCAAGGTCTCCCGCATCATCGTGGTTGCCAACCGGGTCCGCGACGAAGAGGATCTCGCTGTCATCGTGGCCGAGGTTGGCGAGGATCACGAGCTTGTCGTCGTCCCCGACGATCCGGCCATCGCCGAAGCCGACCGTGACGGCCGCGCCGCGATCGATGTCGACCCCGATGCCCCCGGCGTCCGCGCGCTCATCGAGCTCGCCGACCGACTCGCCGGCACCGTCGCCACCGCCTGAGCGCGGGGTCCTACGCCCCTACTGGGCTTCTGGGCTCACCCAGATCGTCCGCCGGCGATCACGCTCAGAACAACCGTCAGGGGAGCCCCGATCGGCTCCCACAGAGGTGCTCTTCACTTAGGATCGGGAGATGCGTCCGAGTTCGCTTCAACCCCTTCCTCTGCGGCCGGTCGAGGTGAGACGCGCCGCCGCCCTCGCCATTCTCGGGGCCTGGACGGTAGTTGTGCCCTACCTCGGACATGCGCTCGGACTCGGCGTGAACGTCCCCTCGCGAGTCGAGATCGTCGATCACGTGGTCCCCGGAGCGCTCGTGGCGGCAACCGGCCTCTACCTGACGATGCTCGCCCGGCGGCGTTCGTCGGCCGGCACGGGGTCCGCGCTCTTCGGAGGCGGCGTGTGCTTCCTGGCCGGCTTCTGGGTGCTGGCCACCCACGTGCCGCTGCTCGCCGACGCGGGACGCTCGAAGGAACCGTGGGACGCGGCGCTCTGGCACGCGAGCACCGCCCTGCCGATCGTCGTCATCTCGCTGTGGTGCCTGCTCCAGCCGAGCCCGAATCAGCCGACTTGATTAACCGGTGGCGCGCCACGCGGCCACGGCTCATCGTCGCGGCGGTACTCGTGGTCCTGGGTGCCGCCGGGCTCGTGTCTTCGACGGCATTCCACGGGCGACCGCCAGGCCACGTATCAGGCGTCGATGTGCCCGTGAACCAGGGGGCGCGCGACCCGGGAGACATCAACGCCAACAACTCCCCCACCCTCGCCCAGAACCCGCTACGGCCGGAAAACCTTGCCGTCGCCAACCGCATCGACACTCCGCGCTTCTCATGCGCGCTGCAGGTCTCGCAGGACGACGGCTCGCACTGGTCGGAGGTTCCGGTCCCCATCCCGCCCGGCGAAGAGCACAAGTGCTACGCGCCCGACGTCACGTTCGCGACGGACGGCACGCTCTACATGTCCTATGTGACCTTGCGCGGAGACGGGAACCGCCCCCACGCCGTCTGGATGGTGCGCTCGGTGGACGGCGGGAGAACGCTGTCCGCGCCGCATCGGGTCGTGGGCCCGCTCGCCTTCCAGGTCCGCTTGACCGCCGATCCGACCCGGCCGCGGCGGCTGTATGTGACGTGGCTGCAGGCCTCGGACGTGGGGATCTATCGCTTCGCCGGGCCTGGCAATCCGATCGAGGTGACACGATCCGACGACGGGGGAGGGAGCTGGCAGAACCCGGTTCGAGTCAGCGACCCCCGGCGCGGACGCGTGCTCGCCCCGGCGCCGGCGGTGGGCCCGGACGGCGCGCTCTACGTGCTCTACCTCGATGTCGGTGGCGACACCCTCGACTACGAGGGTGAGCACGGAGGGTCCGGCGGACCGCCGTACTCCGGACCCTTCACGCTCGTACTCGGTCGCTCAGGAGACGCAGGCGCCACGTGGCAGGAGTCGGTCGTCGATGATCGGCTGGTGCCGACCGAGAGATTCATCTCCTTCCTGCCGCCCTTTCCCTCGCTGGCCGTTGACCCCCGAAGCGGGCGGGTCTTCGCCGCGTTCCAAGACGGTCGCCTCAGTCCCTCAGATGTCTACGTGTGGTCTTTGGCTCGCGGCGCCCGCGCGTGGACAGCTCCCACGCGAGTCAACGACACGCCGGCGCACGACGGCACCTCGCAGTACCTGCCCAAGATCGCGGTCGCCCCCGACGGGCGCCTGGATGTCGCGTACTACGACCGCCGCAGCGATCCGGCCAACCGCATGAGCGATGTCTCCCTGCAATCGTCCTTCGACGCCGGTCAGACCTTCACGCGACACGTCACGCTCACCGACCGGACGTTCGACTCCGGCATCGGAGCCGGCAGCGAGCGCGGGCTGGCCGACCTCGGCAGTCGCCTCGGACTCCTCTCTGACGCCTCGGCGGGCCTCGCCGTCTGGGCCGACACGCGGGCCGGTACCGTGGCGTCAAACAAGCAGGACATCGCCTTCGCCGCTGTGACATTCACCGGCTCCCCGGGTCTCTCGGCGCCAGCACGCGACGCGCTTCGATACGGCGGGATCGTCTTGATACTCGCCGGCCTCGTCCTGCTGCTCAGCGCCGGGAACCCTCGGCTCTTGCCGGGCACCCTGAAGATCTCGCGGCGGGCTTGAGTGCCCGGCTCGGGGCTGATCCCCGGCGCCAAGGGTCGGCCGGCATCCGCTCTCGGGCTCCGCGCGGTGATGCTGCTGCTGGGAGTCTCCTGGCTCTCACTCGCCACCGGGCCAGCGTCGGCAGCGCTGGGGACCCTGGTGACCGGCAAGGGCGACCGGTATCGGCCCCTCGGTCATTCCTCACCCCCGGCGGTCAAGCCTCCGAACGACCCCCTTTTCAAGTACCAGTGGAATCTCGCCGCGATTCAGCTTCCCGGCGCGTGGGCCGTCTCGCGCGGGGCGGGCACCACCGTTGCCGTCCTTGACACCGGCGTCGCCTACGAGGACCGAGGCATTTACCGGCGAGCCCCCGATCTCGCCGGCACGCGCTTTGTCGCCGGATGGGATTTCGTCAAGAACGACGCCCACCCCGACGACGTGCCCCCGCCTGGCCGCCGAAGTCACGGGACGCAGATCGCGGGGATCATCGCCCAGACGACGGACAACGGAATCGGTGGAGCGGGCGTGGCTCCCGAGGCCGCCATCATGCCGATTCGAGTGCTCAACCCCGATCTGACGGGGTCAGCGAGGACCATCGCCAGAGGTCTGCGCTTCGCGGCCGATCACGGCGCCAACGTGGCCAACCTGAGCATTGCCGGTCCGTCTGGCGCCCGTGTCCTGAAGGATGCCATCGACTACGCCTCATCGAAGGGGGTGATCATCGTGGCCGCCGCCGGGAACGACGGGCGCCCCTCGGTCAGCTACCCGGCCGCATACGCGAAGGTCATCGCGGTGGGCGCCGTCGCCCAGGATCGGACGCGCGCGTACTACTCGAACTACGGCCGGGCAGTCGACCTCGTCGCTCCGGGTGGCGCCGGGGAAGACGTCGACGCCGGCTACGGGCCCGCCGATGGCGTGCTGGCCCAGACCTTGAAGGATCGGCCGTCGGAGTTCTGCTATTGCTTCACCGCCTCGACCTCGGCGGCAGCGGCCCAAGTCTCTGGCGTGGCCGCGCTTCTCGTCGGGTCCAGACGGGCCACCAGTCCCGCCCAGGTCCGGGCGGCGCTGCTCTCGAGCGCGCAGGATCTCGGGCCGCCTGGATGGGACCCCGCGTACGGGGCCGGCTTGGTGCAGGCCTGGAGTGCTCTGGCCACCTACGGCCATCTGCCTGGGAGCCCCCCCGTTCGGGCCGTCCCCCGGCCGTCGGGCCCGCCGTGGTCCGTCTGGCTGACGCTGGCGATGGCTGCAGCGGGCTTCGCGGGTCTGGTCGGGCTTTCGCTGGTCAAACGCCGGCGCGGGAGGATGCGGCCGGACGTCGCGTAGGCGGACGCCCAGCGGCGACTCCACGCCGCGCTGACCCCGGGAGCGGGGGCTCGGCGCTAATGGATGATGCGGAAGCTCGTGCGGGCGGATCGCCCGAGCCTACCGCTCGCGCTTGGCGTCGCCACGAGCGTGTAGGCGCCGGGCTTGAGCTTTCTGCCCGCCAAGCGCCCGCTGAAGTGGACCCTGTTGGCGGTCGCCTTGGCCATTTGCAGGAAGGCGCCACTGAGCGTCACGGTCCGGGTGCACTTGCCGGCCTTACGGTTGTGCTTCGTCTCGGGGACGCAGCGGGCCGTCTTGCCGGCACCGCTCCGGCGCCCGGAAACGGCCTGCTGCACCGTGAAGCGCACGGTGGCGGGACCGTTGACGGCATAGCTGACCTTCGCCCCGTAAACTCGGTGCTTGGCGACCGACGCGCTCGCCCCGCTCGGGGAGGCCGCGAAGGCGCTCGGGGAGATGCCCAGCCTTGTCGCCGCCAGCGGGACGCCGGACGGCAAGACGGCCGGGGGCGGGGCGCCTCCGCCCCCCCCGTTCGGACCGTTCGGACCGTTCGGGCCGTTCGGGCCGTTCGGGCCGGGCTGCAGGGTGGCCGCGACGTCCAGCTTGAAGTTCTGGAAAGGATCGCCGTCAAACGCCTGAGTTGTGCCCGTTGGGGGATCGGGATTGAAGAACCCGATCCCGTCGGCGGGGTTGTCCGACTCGTAGGCCAACTGGACGGTATCCGAGGACAGGCCGATCCTGTCGCCGGGGCGAACCGGGATCTGCACGGGGAAGGACTGGATGGTGTTGGCCGTGACACTGCGTGTGTCAGAGGCGACGACGAGGAACTCCTTCGGCACTCCCGTGGGCCGGTAGACCTTGAAGGTCAAGGTGCCGGACGCCGTGCCGGTGCTGTGCCTCCAGGCCGTGATCACTCCGAAGCCGGGAGGTACCGCGTAGGTCCCCACCGCCTCGGCAGCCTGGACCGTGAAGCCGCCGGTGGCGATCGGCGAGGGCAGGGTACCGGCCCGGATCTCGCCGACTGCTCCGATGTCGGTCGTGGCGCCGCTGGCCCGGTCGACGGCCATCCCGAACGAGACGCCTACGAACGTGAGCAGGATGGCGCTCGCCCCAGAGAGCTTCATGAATGGGCTACGTCGAAAGCGACTCACCCGCTCGGCGCCGTCTTGTCCCGGCTACCGGCTGACGATCCTGAAGTACCGGACGACGGGCGCGGAGCGATGGCCGGCGGCGTCGGTCGCCGTCATGGTCGCCTGATAGAGGCCGGGCTTCAGCGCTCGCCGGCCAATCCGGCCCGAGAACCGCACCGAGCTTGCGCCCCGTCCGGCGTTGCGGGTCAGCGTCCCGGCGGCGACGATGAGGGTGCACTTCTTGTGCTTGGCCAGCGCGCGCGTCGGACGCACGCACCTCTTGCCCGAGCGCCGGCCGAGGGTGCGCTGGGCGATCACGATAGCCACCTTCGCCGGCTTGGACACGGTGAACCTGACAGTCGTTCCCGCGGCCGCCAGCTTGGCCTTGCGCTTGCGCGCCGCCGCCGACACCGCCGTGGTCGCGCTGCCCACCCTGAAGACCGTCGGCCTCAAGGACACTGAGCTCAGCGAAAGAGCGCTCTTGTCCTGCGTCGCGCCCGGTCCCGTAGTGCCCGGTATCAGGCCCGAGAGGATCGGCCCCGCGCCGCCGCCGCCACCGCCAGCCGTCGGAGCAGCGGGTCCGACGACGACGAACCGGTCGATTCCGCTCAGACCGAAGGTAGAGGCTGTGCTCGGAGCCGTCGCGTACAACGGTGCCTGTGAGAGCAGCAGGAGGCCGGTCGTGCGCCCAACCATGGCACCAGCCAGCGCGGCGTCCATCGGCCGCGTCCCATCGGCCACGTAAGCCACGTTGCTGGGCAGACCCCGCGCCAGCGACTCGCCCACGACGGCCTGGGACGTGCCGTACTGGTCGGGCCCACCAAGCCGCTTGGGGTTGTTGGCGGCGAGCTGTCCGATGACCGCGTCGCTCACCGCTCCAGGACCACCGATGACCAGCGTGTTGGCGATGTTGAGCGAGTTCAGGGTCGCGGTGGTCGCCGCCGGGACCGAGTTCTGGCTCACGTAGAGGATGGGCAGCCGTCGCGCGGCGGCCAGGGCGGATGCCGCGGTGGCATCGGGACTGGCGGGATTGGCGATCACCGCCGCGTCGAAGGCCGGATTGCCGGCCAACTTCTCAGCGGCGGTGCGGCGATCGAACGTCGACGCGATGGCCGCGGCGGTGCTCGGGTCATCGGCCCCGGCGACGCGGGAGATCTGGGCCTGATCGACCCCGGCGCTGACGAGGTCGGCCTGGACCTGGTCGGACAGATGCGTGGTGTCTCCGATGATGTAGGCACCCGCCGGCTTGAGGCGCGATACCTCGGCCTGGACGCTGGCCGGCAGCCCGGTGGGCGGTGAGAGGAGGACGGGCCCGAGGTTCGCCCGGGCCAGCACGCCGCCGGCCAGCGCGCCGGCCACGTCACCCTGGTTGACGATCACCACCTTGGTGGCGCTCCTTGTGGCAAAGGTGCCGGCCAGCAGGCTCTCTCCGCCGCCCAGGTAGGTGAAGTTCGACAGGCCCACCGAGAGCGAGACGGGGTCGGGCTGATCGATGTTGGACTGCGGAACCGCGCTCGGAGCGTTGAAGTCGACCTTGGCCAGGTAGATGTCCTGGTTGTCGCTGTCGTAGCTGCCCTCGCGGGGGTCCATCCACCCGATCAGGAGCTGGTCGTTGCCGATCGGCACCGCCTGCGGCCCAAAGGCCCAGCCCGTCCCGAACCGGTAGTCGTAGCCCACGTCGTTGTTCTTCGATCGGTCGGTTATGCGGTGGTTGGGCGAGAACGTGGTGCCACCGTCGGTCGAGTAGGCGTAGTAGGTGTCCCCCAGGCGAGCGTCGTCGCAGGCGAGGTGCGTGTGCACGCAGTTGCGCTCCCCGGGTCCCTGGTACCAGTGCCGCCGGTCCTCCCAGACGATGTCCACGCGTCCGTTGGGGGCGACCGCCACGCTGGGATGGCGGGTCTGGATGGTCTGGCTGCCGGGGTAGGCGGGGTTGTCGTCGATCTGCTTCGGGGTCGACCACGTGGCTCCCTGGTCCAGCGAGCGCTGGAGGTACACACGCGAGTCAGCGTTGATGAAGTGGTCGGCACCGAGGTATCCGCCCGGAGGAGCAGTCGGGCCCGGCGTCCCCTGGTTGTAGACCAGGTAGAGGTTTCCGTTCTGCTTGTCCACCGCGAGGCGGGGGAAGCTCGAGCCGGTGGAGGGCGCAGGCGTGACGTGCGACTTGGAGCTCAAGCCTCCGGCAGTGACGCCGGTCGCGCTCACCGGCGTGCCCCACGTCTGGCCCTGATCTGTCGACCGCGCGACCTGGATGAAGCCCGTGGTGCCGGAGGTGCGCCAGGCGACGCTGACCGAGTGATCGGGGTTGATGACCGGCTGGGACGCCGAGTCGGGGCCGGCGATCGAGACGGCCGGCGGGCTCGCGGTGACCCCAGTGGGGAAGGTTTGGCCGCCGTCGTTGGATACTGTCGTCCTCACGGACGGACAGGACGACGCGGAGGGTTTGTTGGTGCAGGGGCCGGGGTTGTTCGCCCCCGTAGTCTCGTGGGCCACCGAGTAGACGCGATCCGCGCCGCCCGGTCCCGCTCCGGGGTCGACGGCCAGGGTGGGCAGCTCGTAGTAGGGCCCGGTCGCGCTCGCCGGACCGCCGGCCATGGCCACGGCGCCGGGTCCCCACGTCACGCCGCCGTCCACGGACTTGTAGACCAGCGTAGAGGCGCCCTGCTCGCCGCCAGCGGAGGCGGTCCTCGCAGTGATGGAGGTCGCGTAGACGTTCTGGCCAGTGCCGAACGCCACCGTCTGGAACATGGTCTCGCCGAGGTGGTTGCCGATCCGGCACGACGCCAGAAAGGGCTGATCGGTCGGGCCCGGGGCGGGTGGGGTGAGAGGAACGGCGGCGCTCCAGGTGACGCCGCCATCAAAGCTCGCGGTGCCCTCGCAGTTCTCGGTCAGGTAGTTGGAGTTGGTCTCGACGATGTGCCGGGGGTTGCCGGGGTCGACGGCCAGGGCCACCTGATCCTTGCCGCGGAACGGGCTCGAATCCGAGTTCAGCCGGTAGTTGGGGCCGACACGTAAGTCGGCCTGGGCAGCGGGGGCGAGTCCCAGCAGCCCAACCGCGGCGGTGGCCGCGGCGAGGCTGATGGCGCGCGTCGTCAAGCGCGATCCACGTCGTGTTGTAGTCGTCACGGTGGGTGGGCTAGACGCCGAGCTGCGCGCGGCTTGTTGCCGTCTGGTTCCTGCGACCGGCCAGGGTCAAGCCGGACGCGAGCAGGGTCAGCGACAGGACCACGGCCAGGAGCATCGGCAGCACGGCCGGGCTGGTCAAGCCGCCGCCGTCACGGGCCACCGGGGCCGCCGATCCGGTCGGCGCCGTGGGGTCGGAAGAGCCCCATGGTGACGCCGCAGCGCCGCGGTGACTGCGAGCGGTCGCGGCCGCGCCGGAGCCCTGGATCCGCAGCGTGGTGCGGCCCGGGGTCCCAGCCGCCGGAGTCCCGGCCGCGGTAGCCTGGGTGGCGACGAGGACGTACCAGCCGGGGTTCGTGTTCGCCGGCACCTGGAAGGCTTGGCTGAACCCCCCCGCTGAGCCCGGCGGGTTGACGGTCGCGACGACCGTGCCCCCGCGAGACATGAGATGGATCGACACGGGGGTGGTGCCCTTATAGTTCTTGCCGGTGGCCGTAACCGTCTGGTTGGGCGACGCCACCGACGTGTTGAGCGTCAATGTCGCCAGCACCCCGCACGCCCACGCGGTAGAGGCGACGGCGAGCGGAAGTGCCGCCCCGAAAATCAACGAGAGTCCTATCTTCCGCCTCATGTCCGTCCTCCAATTTGCGCGCGCCGTGAGCAGGTGGGTTTCAACCTACCACAGGCATGGCAACCTGCCATGCGCTCGCTCGGGCGCCGGCCCTTCCAGCTGGTCTAGATTGCCGGCATGACGCAGACTTGCCGGCATGACGCAGACCTCCGCGGCGCTTGGCGCTCGATGACCCGCGCGGCGGCGTACCCGCTGGCCGTTCTTCTCGCGTTCGCCGGCTGTGGGGCAGACAGAGGCAACAAGCAGGATCGCCTCGCGCCCCCGCAATGGATGCCGATCGCGACCTTCAGCGGGTCGCATGACACCGACAGGAGCATCCTGGTGCCAAACGACGCGCTCCAGTGGCGCACGCGCTGGCAGTGCCGCTCGCGCCAGTTGACCTTGACGGTCACCCCTCCGCCGCGCAGTGGCGCGTTTCGCGCCGACGAGCCTTGCCCGAGCATCGGCAAGGCGGTCTGGTCCGGGACCGGCCCGCAGCGGCTCGGCGTCCGGGCGTCGGACAGCTGGCGTGTGGTCGTCGAGGAGTACTCACCCGCGCGCTAGACCCTGCGGGCCGCCGATCCCCTCCTGGCCGATCCCACCGGCAAGATCGCGGTGATCGAGAGCGGCGGCGACCAGTTCAACGGCTGTAGCAACGCCGAGAAGGTGCAGCGGTTGGCCAGCGCCGGGGCCAGCGGCGTGATCGGCAGCCTCGGCGGCGATTTCCTCAATGAATTCATCCAGGGGCCCACGGGGGGATCAACCCGATCCCCTTGGTCGGAGCGCAGCTCACCACGTTCAACAAGATCACCAACTACGTTCCCAACCGCGTCCTCAGCGGAGTTACCCATCGAGCTTCGCGCCCAGCAGCACGACGAACGTGACCGTCAGGCCGTTCGCTGCCGCGCTGGGCTGCCCAGGCGTGCCCTCCAAGCCTCCCATCCCGCCCGGCGCGGCCACAGTAGATGCCTGCGGCGACCACCACCTCGCCAATCACCATCACCCCCACCAACCCGGCCTGGTCACCGGCGATCGCGTCGTCATCTCCAACGTGACGGGCAATTCCGCGGCCAATGGGGTGTTCACGGTCACCGCGCTTAACGCCAACCAGTTCACGCTGGACGGCAGCACCGGCAACGGCACGTGGACGGGCGGCGGCTCAATCCAGGCCTGCCAGCCCTCGCCGGCCGCGTGCTCGGCCACCCCCGCGCGGACCGACTTCTCGCGCTTCCGCAACGTTGCCGATACGACCGATCCGGTCGCAAGCGCCCAGGTCGCTCCTGCTTCGCGCTTCGCCGTGATCCCCGGCCCTACAGGGCAGGTGCGTACCTCGAGGTGGCCGCCTACAGCTCGGGCACCTTTCGTGCCGCGGTCGAGTGGTTTGACGCTGGCGGCGCCTCACTGCAGGTGGACCCGATCCCCACCGCCGGCTTGAGCGCGGTAACCCCCCGGACGCGATTCGAGCGGACCCTCACCGCCCCCACGAACGCCGCCACGGCGGCCGTGAAGTTCGAGTGGACCGGTGGCGGCGCCGGGACGGCGTTCGCCGACACCTTCTCCTTCGCTCCCGACAACGCACAGGCGACGGTCAAGGACAACCCCGGCGCTGGAAGCGCGCCCGAGTGGGGTGCCCAGCGCATCATCGACTTCTCGCAGGCCCCCCCGAAGGAGGTCGGCACCTACCGCAGCCCGACCTCGACGGTCTGGCCGCCGCCCGACGACGGCATCTACGCTCCGCGCCAGGCACGGATGTTCGGCACCAACGTCGCGTTCACTACCTGGTTGTCCGACGGGGTACGTGCGCTCGATGTCAGCAATCCCGCCTCCCCGAAGGAAGTGGGCTCCTTCGTTCCGCCCGCTGTGAACGATCCATCTCCGGCTGCCGGGGCCGGGGTCAGCAACCTTGACATCGGTGACCCCAACAACCTGCTGCGCGGACAGTCGTGGCCAAACCGTCCCCTGGCTACCGGCGTCGGCGTCATCCCTCGCTCCCCCACGACGGCGACGGTGGTCGTCCGCGACATCAACGGCGGCCTGTACGTGCTCAACGCCGAGGTCGACCCGGTAACGGGATCCCCGCCGCCCGGCGGCGGAGGTCCCGGTCCCGGCCCCGGTCCCGGTCCCATACCGGGCCTGCTGCCGCGGGCCAACCTGCCGGGCCCTCGGCTCGGCGTACGACGCCTCGTGCGTGGGCGCAGGACGATCTTCCTCGTCCGCGGAACGCTGCGGCTACCGTCCAGCATCCTTGGCTCGCAGCGCGCGCTGGTTGCCACGGGTCAGTCACGGTCGCCGCCCGGCGCGGGAACCGGACCGGCGCGACCAGGACGGTGCAGGTGCGCAGGGACTGCTCGTTCTCGGCGACCATCGTGGCATCGACACGCAAGCTCGGTTCCAAGGGGCGCTACAACATCCGGGTGCGCTTCCACGGCAACGCCAACCTCAACGCCCGCTCGCAAACCACCATCATCCGCTAGCCGGTCACTCGCGCAGCACGCGAGGAACCCGGAGGCAACCGGAGCCGCCCGCAAACATGACCGCCCCGATCACGCGTTCGCCTTCTCGGCTCTCGCTCCCCCGCGGGTCGGCCTGCGCGCCGCGGCCCACAGGCCGAGGAGGGCAAGGCCACCGAGCCCGAGGCCCAGGCCCCCGTAGCGCAGACCGTACCGCGCCGGGTTGGAGAGGCGAGGCGGCTCGGTGACGGCGACGGCGGCCTCCGCGAGATCCTGCTTCTGGGTGGCCGGCGTTCCCGCCCGGGTGTCCGTCCACAGCCCCAGTGCCCAGCGATCCCGGGAGATCAGTCCCAAGCGGCTACCGAGGTCGGGCAGGCCTTCCTTGGCGCCGAATCCGATCCGCGAGTCGAAGGAGCGACTGGAGAGTGCTACGGCGGGGGTGAAGGTCTTGCCGGCATCAAAGGAGGACTGCAGCGAGACGTGGGTCATGATGTTCGCCGGGTCGGAGCGTCGGTCGTAGTAGACGACGTCGAGGCGGCCGTCGGGGGCCACGGCCAGCTTGGGCAGGTACTGGGACGTGCCGTCATGGCGCTTGGTGTCGTTGACGCGTACCGGCCCCTGCCAGGTCGAGGCCCCGTGCTTCAGCGACCACAGCAGCACGTCGGCGTCGCCGAAGCGATTGTCGTGGAAGGCGGCATAGACCCGGCCGCTTCGATCCACCGCCACGGAGGGAAAGGGAGGGAAGAACACGATGAAGCGCTCTATGGGCACCAGGTGCTCGTCGACCACCGACTCGTCCCACTTCGCTCCTTGATCCAACGAGCGGGCGAGCACGAGACTGAACGGACCGGGATAGGCAGGACCGCCCTGGCCGTTGTGCTCCCCGGCGTAGTCCAAGTTGTCCTGGCCAAGGTCCACGTAGAGCACGTAGAGCTCGCCCTTGGGCCCCACCACCGGCGACGGCGTGACCACCCGCTGGCGGGCCGGGTTGCTCACGCGCACCGGCTGACCCCAAGTGGCCCCGCCATCATCCGAGCGCATGGCCTCGATCGGGTTTGCGGTGCTCGTGAACTTCAAACTTGCGACAGCGCTGCCCTGAAGCCAGGTCAGGTACACACGTCGGGGCTTGACCGGATCGACGGCCAGGCGTACCTGGAAGGCCAGCGGGCCGAGCACCCTGACCGGCTCAGAGAGGCTGCGCCCATCATCCTTGGAGGTCGAGATCCACACGGCGTCGGGGACATTGCCGACCCCCTTGAGCGTGACGAAGCTCAGATACAGCGTCCCGTCGGCCGAGAAGGCGATGTCGGGGGCGTAGCACTTGGCCTCCGCCCCCTTCGGGGCCGGGACCGCGATCTGGCGCCAGCTGGCCCCTCCATCGGAGGAGACGTGCAGACCGCAGGAGAAAAACGGCGTGTCGATGCGGCTCGAGACGGCCAGATTGGCCGGCCGCACGGGATCGCGGACGAGCGTCGGGGAGTTGTGGGCGCTGATGTCGGACGTGGTCCTGGCCCCCACGTTCACCGGCGCGTCATGCCCGACGAGCCTGACGGTCGCCGGGCGATGATACGCACCCGAGATCAGCACCGCCCCCACGCCCGCGAGCAGCAGCGACGCGCCGAGGATCGCTGAAAGCAGCGAGCCCCGCCGCCGCTGGCGGTCGGGGCCCGCTACTTCCGTGGAACCAGGCTCAGCGCCATCCGCCTGCGGCGGGGCGTCCCGAGCCTTCATCTACCTCTCAGTCGCTCCGCTACCGGTGCCCGAAGACCCAGCCGTCGCACGCCGGCGACGGGCGAGGGTGACCAGGACGCCGCCGGAGAGACCGACCAATCCGAGACCGAGGATCACGATGCCGGCCAGCACCTGTGCGCCAATGCCACCACCCTGCCCCGAGGAAGAGGCCTGGGCAGCAGCAGACACCGGGGATCGCGCCGGAGCGCCAAAGCCGCTCCAGAGATCGCCGGTGGCGCTGCGCGCTGAGGGAGCCGCGGCGGTCCTCGGTGAGACCGAGCTGGCGAAGACCCTGTGCCCGGCCTGGTGGCTGACGCCCGCGGTCGCGCCCTTGGCCCGGGCGGCGAGCGCTGGGGATCCGAAAGCCGAGCCTCCGCTGGCGCTGCCCGACCTGCCGGAGCCAACGCTGGCGCTGCCCGACCCGCTGGAGCCTCCGCTGGCGCTCCCCGACCCGCTTGCCGCGCCAGAATTCGAGCCCGAACGCCCACCAGCGCGTTGTCCGGCCGCGCGATGCTGCCCTCCGCTCGTAGTCCCCGAGGCTCTGGAGGAGCTGGCCCCGCTCGTCGAGCCAGAGGCGCCGGACCCGGCACCGGTTTGGCCGGCCGAGGCGTGGGTGGGCGCCGATGAGTTGGCCGTCGAAGGCGCGGTGGCAGGCGTCGGGGCGCTCGCGCCAGTCCCCGAGGACGGCGCCGGGCTGGCGACAGCCCCGCTGCCTGCGGGTGCCCCAGCAGATGAGGGAGTAGGCGGGGGAGCAGCCGGTGAGGAGGGCGTCCCGAAGTCCGGGGCTGTGCATGCCCAGGCGATGCTCACCCCCCCTAGAGCGGTCGCCCCCACAACCAGTACTGCCACCCAGAGACCACGTGCTCGTCCACCCATCAGAAACCTCCGCTCGAAATCCTGAGCTTCTCGCCAACCCGGAGAAGTAGGCGGCAGCCTAACAGCTTTTCCGGCGCAGGTGCCACCCCGGTGCCACGTGCGCGGAACTACGGGACCCCCGGGGCCGCTGGGCGAATAGCCTCTGCCGTGTGACGCTTCCAGCCCGACCCGACCGCCGGCGCCTGCGTGCCGGAGCAACCTGGGCTCAGCCCGTGACGGGGCGCGCGCTCATAACCATCGTGATCGCCTGTCTGGCGGCGCCCGTCCCGGCTTCGTCGGCCAGCGCTCGAGCCCCGGACGCACCGCTCGTCCGGCTGCCGTTTCCCAGCTACGACGGCACCCTCACGCCCTACACCTTCACGTTGGGCTACCCACTGGTCACGCTGGTCTACGACACACTCTACTGGCGCGACGCCAACGGCATCCCGAGGCCCTGGCTCGCGCGCTCGCTCCAGCGAAGCGACGGCGGCAGGACGCTGACGATCACCCTGAGAACGGGGGTTCGCTGGCATGATGGCCGGCCCCTGACCGCTGACGACGTGGCCTTCACCTTCCAGTTCGCAGCAAGCCACTTCCAGCCGCGCTTCACGCCCGAGCTCGCCGATGTCGACAGCGTGCGGGCGACCGGCCCGCTGACCGTGACGATCGACCTGCGCCGCGTCTCGCTTGGCTTCGAGGACCAGCCGCTGGCCGACCTGCCCATCCTGCCCAGGCACCTGTGGCAGGGACTCCCCCGCGGCCTGCCCGCCCCGCCCGGCCTTCCGGTCGGGAGCGGCCCCTACCGCCTGGTCAGCGCCGAGCCGTCGACGGGATATGTCTTCGCCGCCAACCACGCCTACTTCGAGGGGGCTCCCCGGGTCGAGCAGATCCGGGTGCCGATCATCCACCAGGAGCAGCGTGCCTACGACGCCCTGCGCCAGAGGCGGGTCGACATGCTGCCCTTCAGCCTACCCCAGGGCCCGGCGGGCGACCTCGGGACCGCGTTCGGGATCGGCGTGAGCACCGGTCCGCTGTACTCCGGCACGGCGCTCCTGCTCAACCTCCGGCGCCCCCCCTTCGACCGTCCCGCGGCGCGGCGGGCCGTGGCCGACGCGCTCGACCTCGGGCGGATCGTCAGGAACGTCGGGCCGGCGGCCGCCGCCGAGCAGGGCTACATCCATCCGGCCTCTCCCTGGGCCTCCGGCGCCCGCCTCCAGCGCTTCGACCCGATGTCGGCCCAAACGGCCATGGCCAGGCTCCAGCTGCCAACGATCCGCGTGCTGGCGCCCGAGAGCGACCCGGTGAGGCTCGAGGCCGGCAGGCAGGTCGTGCTGGCCCTGCTGAGGGCCGGGGCCAAGGCGACGCTGACCAAGCTCTCGAGCGCAAGCCTCAGCCAGGCAATCGGCGAGACCGGCTCGGCGCCCGACTTCGACGCGGCGATCGCGAGCACCCCTTCCCTGGTTTCCGACGACCCGACCTTCCTGGCGGCGCTGTTCGGATCAGATCCCCGGACGGCTCCGCTCAACTCCACGGGGTACGCCAGCCAGGCGTTCGACGCGCTCGCCCAGCGGGTTGCCGCCGCGCCCGATCTCCAGACTCGCCGCGCGGCGGCTGGAGGCGAGCTGCGCCTGCTCGCCAGTGACCTCCCGGCGATCCCCCTGTTCTTCTCTCAAGGGACCTTCGTCTATCGCCCGGCGATCTACGACGGCTGGGTGTTCGTCAAGGGCACGGGCATCCTCGACAAGCGCTCGTTCGTCGCCGGTCAGAGTCCCCCGCGCTCTGGATCGGCGGGCGGCGCCGTCGGGGCGCCGCCCAATTCGGGCTCGGGCTCGGGGCTGGACTTCGTCGACGCCGCTTCGCTCGTGGTGCTGGCCATCGTCCTCGCCCTGGCCGGGACGGCGCTCCTGGCCAGGCGCTCGGCCGGGCGGCGCTAGGCCGGGACCCGCGTTGGTTGCACCGCCAGCTCCTGGATCTGGCTCGAGCTGAGCGTCTCGGACTCGAGGAGCGCCAATGCCACCCGGTCGAGCGTCGCCCGCGATGCCCTCAGCACCCCATCTGCCCTCTGCTCCGCCTGCACCACGAGCCGGCGCGCCTCAGCGTCGATCGTGCGCGCGGTCTCCTCCGAGTAGGAGACGACGTGACCGTCCTCGTCGGCATCCTGGGCGTAGCCGATCGGCCCGAGCGCATCGCTCATGCCCAGCTCGCTGACCATGCGGTGAGCGAGGTGCCCCACCCGCCCCAGGTCATCGGCCGCGCTGGAGCCGGCCTGCCCGAAGACGAGCTTCTCGGCGCCACGACCCCCCAGCAGCATCGCCATCTCGTCGATCAGGCCCGAGCGCGAGTAGACGAGGCGGTCATGGGTGTCGGTGAGCCAAGCGCGACCGAGTGAGCGACCCGAGGGGATGATGCTGATCATGTGCGGCAGCGTGCCCTCGGGCACGGAGCGCGCGACGACGGCATGTCCAGCCTCGTGGAAAGCCATGACCCGCCGCTCGTCGTCGGTGAGCACGTGCGCGCGCGCGATGCCCATGGTCGCCCGCTCGACCGCCTCCTCGACCTCCGACATCGAGATCTCGCCTCTGGCCCGCCGAGCGCTCAGCAGGGCGGCCTCGTTCATCACGTTGGCCAGGTCGGCACCCGACAGGCCGCGGGTGATGCCGGCCACGGCGTCGAGATCGACGTCCGGGCCCAGCCGCTTGCGGCCGACGTGGACCTTCAGGATCGCTTGGCGCGCCGAACGGTCAGGCAGGCCGAGCGTGACGGTGCGGTCAAATCGCCCGGCGCGCACGAGCGCAGGGTCCAGGATCTCGGCCCGGTTGGTCGCCGCCATGACGATCACGCCGTCTCGCTGGCGAAAGCCGTCGAGCTCGATCAGGATCTGGTTGAGGGTCTGCTCGCGCTCGCGGTGGCCATCGAGCGAGACCTCGCGCCTCGCGCCGACGGCGTCGATCTCGTCGATGAAGACGATCGCCGGCGCCACCGCCCGCGCCTGACCGAAGAGATCGCGCACGCGTCCCGCGCCCACCCCGATCAAGTTCTCGGTGAACTCAGAGGCAGCGACCGTGAGGAAGGCGGCGTTGGACTCGCCCGCCACGGCCCGGGCGAGCAATGTCTTGCCACAGCCCGGCGGCCCGACCAGCAGGAAGCCCCGGGGGAACCGTGCTCCCATCTCCGTGAAACGAGTCGGGTCGCTCAAGAAATCCTTGATCTCACCGAGCTCGGTCAGCGCCTCCTCGGTGCCCGCCACATCGGCGAAGGTCACCCGCTCGGCTCCCAGCGACTGCTGGCCGATCGTCCGGTCACGCATCGCCAGCCGGCGCTGGCGCTCGGGGGCCTCGAGGATCCGCGTCAGCGCGCCGTCGAGCTCGGTCTGAGAGATTTGGGTCTTTGTCGCGCGGGCCGCGAGCAGCGCCGCCTCGTTCATCACGCTCTCGAGATCCGCGCCGGTGAGCCCGATGGCGCGGCTGGACACCGCACCCAGGTCCACGCCGCTGGCCAGCGGCTTCCCCCTGGCGTGGATGGCCAGGACCGCCGTGCGCCCCGCCTCGTCGGGACGGTCGACCGATATGGCGCGGTCGAAGCGCCCGGGACGCAGCAGGGCGGGGTCGAGGTCGTCGGGCCTGTTGGTCGCGCCGACGACGATGGTGCCCGCCGCCGGCGAGAAGCCGTCCATCTCGGTGAGGATCTGGTTGAGGGCCTGTCCCTGCTCCTCACTGGAGCCCTCGCTCGCTTCCGGCCCGACCCTGCGCCGGCGGCCGACGGCGTCGATCTCGTCGATGAACACGATGGCCGGAGCGCTCTCGCGCGCTTCCCTGAACAGCTCGCGAACCCTTGAGGCACCCACGCCGACGTACAGCTCGACGAAGTCCGAGCCGGAGATCGAGTAGAAGGCGGCGCCCGACTCGCCGGCCAGGGCCCGGGCGAGCAGCGTCTTGCCACAGCCGGGGGGGCCGTAGAGCAGCACGCCGGTGGGAATGCGCGCGCCGAGGTCGGTGAAGCGCCTGGGCTCGGAGAGGAACTGCGCCAGCTCGCGCAGCTCGGTGACCGCTCCGTCCTGCGCCGCGACATCGTCGAAGCTCGAATCGCTCCGTTCACCGGTGGCCCTCCGCGCGCCGCTGCGAACCGTGAACAAGCCGGTCCCGCGCCGGAAGGAGAAGATGAAGTAGGAGAGGACGACGATCAGGATCAGCGCCGGCAGCAGGAGCGAGAGCGGGCCGACGAGGTTCTTGCCGAACTGCTGATCTATCGTCGTGGGGATCCGGTTGGCCAGGAGGCTGTCGACCAAGCGCTCGCGGGTATTCGCAGCCTTCAGGTACGGAGTGTTGAAGCCGACAGGCGCACCGCCCTTGGGCCGGTAGGTGCCGATGATGTAGGAGTCTTGGTCGAGGATGCGAGCGTTGACGACGCGACCAGACTCCGAGAGGTCGATGAAGGTCGAGAAGGGGAGCTTCTGACCGCTGACCTGTGGCCGGCTGGCCGCGAGGACCTGCACGTAGCCGACCAGCAGGAGCACTATCACCACGCTGGCCCAGAAGCCGACCGTGTTGAACCGGCGAGCGACGCCTCCGGCGGGCCGGCGGCGTGGCCGTCTCGATGGATTGCGTCGCGGGCTCACCGAGGCGACAGCCTACAAGGGAGCATTGCCGGACTTGGCGACCGGGGAAACGGCCGGGATCTGGGGCGTGACACGAGCAGGGCTGGTCGCAGAGACCGGTCAGGTGTTCCTTGGGTCCTCGCCAACCGATCAGCAGGGCCCGGTGCCCACCGGTGGACCGGCGCGTCGCAGGGCGGAGCGCACGAGTCTGTTCGGAACGCCGAAACCGCTGTAGTGGCCGGCATTCCCACCGAAGACGGTCGTGAGCACCCGCCCGCGGCCATCGACCAGCGGACCGCCCGAGCTGCCGGGCTCCGCCCGACCGGCGAAGGACGTGATCGGACGCCCGAAGAGCCTGTCGGAGAATTCGCGCGGCAGCGGGTGGCCGCCGATGCGGCCCACGTTCATGTTCGAGGTCAAGCCGAGCCGCCCCGCACGGACCTGCCGCTGCCCGCCCGGGAATCCGAGCACCGCAGCCGAGGCACCCGGCGTCGGATCGCCCACCAGCGGCAGCGCGGGCACGCCCCTCACACCGGGGACGCGGAGAAGCGCGACGTCGTTCTTGGCGTCGAACCAGATGGGCGTGGCGGCGTGGGACGGCCCTCGGTCCTGGAATTGCACGCTGGTGACGTCCTCGGCGGCGACGACGTGAGCATTGGTGACCACGACGCCATCGGCGGCGACCCAGCCGCTTCCTACCTTGGCTTGGTTGCAGCCGCGAACGGCGATCCTCACGACGCTCCGGCCGGCGGCTCGCACCCCGGGCTCACTCGTCACGTGCGGGTCGACTGGGGCCACCGGCGGGGGCGGACCCTCGAGCGTCGGGAACGGATCGGCGGACGCAACCTCCGAAACGGGACCTGGCCCGGGCGGTGGCAGCAGCGCGTCCAGACGGCTGAGGATCGCCGAGCGCCGCACCTGATCGCCCAGCGAGCCCACCTGCATGACGACCGTACCGAGCATCCAGGCCGCCACCAGGCCGAGACAGCCGCCGAGTAGCGCGCCCCCGATCGGATTGGCGCGGCCCAGACGGCTGAGCCGGTGGTGCAGGCGAAGCCCGACCCGCTCGACCGCCGCTGCCGCCACGGCACCCAAGAGCAGCGCTCCGGGGAGCGCGACCTCCGGCGCATAGGCCGAGTGCAGGCCGCCGTTTAGGACCAGGGGCGCCAGACGCGACCCGAGCAGCGCCCCGGCACCGAACCCCGCCACGGCCAGCGTAGTGACCGTCAGTCCGCGCGAGAATCCCCAAGCCACCATCAGGGCGATCAGCCCGCCGACGATCAAGTCCACGATGAGCACGGGCGAAAGCCAAGGCTATCGGGCTCCTGGAGGTGTGCTCATCACGGCGAGCGCAGTTCGCCCCCTCGGCGCGCCCCTTCGCCCAGCGGCCGGACGAGATCTATCTCATCGCCGTACGCGCCGGCGCTGCGCCACGCTCGGCGTCTGAGACCTGCAGCAGCACGTCGGCGAGGTCCGAGGGCAGGATGATCGCCGTTACCCGCTTGCCATCGCGCACGATGCCCCGCTTCGACGCGCCCTGCAGCGTGCGGAAGGCCTCCTCGATCGTGGTGTGGGACGCCAGCACGGCGGCGTCCTGCTCGCGCAGGACCACGTCGGCGACGGTCGTCCCGGCCCGTTGATCCACGGGGACCTGGCCCGCGAGCCCGGGGGACATGACGCCGACGACGCGCCCCCCGTCGACGACGGCCGAGGCCGACGTCCCATACCCCTGCCAGCCGGCCGCGGCCTCCAGGAAATCGGCGATGGTCGCCTCCGGCGCCAGCTCGCGCCGGGCCTCCAGAGGCTTCACCAGGTCGCCGACCACCAGCTCTCGCGGACTGCTGGCGCTGCGCTCCACCTCGGCGCGGGCCGACAGCGTCATCCAGAGCATAAACACGCCGGTGAACATGATGGAGAAGCCCAGGTTCCCCCCGACGGGTGTGACCAAGCCGGCCACGAACGGAAGCACGACGCCGAGGACGATCACCGACGCTGCCACCGCGATACCGGCGCGCACGGCCCAGGTCCACGCGACCGCCGTGCCCTTGAGCCGCCACAGCGCCGCGTGGAGGATGCGACCGCCGTCCATCGGAAAGGCCGGCAGGAGGTTGAACGCAAATGAGACGGCGTTGAACTGCGCGACAAGGACCGTGACGCCCACCACGGGGTCGGGCAAGCCCGCGCGCGCCTCGAGCCACCCGAGCGCTCCGAGGAGCACCGCGAGCAGCGCGGATACCAGCGGCCCGGCCGCGATGACGCGAAACGACGAGGCCGGCGAACGAGGAGTTCCGATCCACGCCACTCCTCCAAGGCCCCAGAGGGTGATCTTGTCGGCGCGCAACCCCTCGCGCCGGGCCTGGAAGGCGTGCCCCAGCTCGTGAAGCAGGATCGAAGGAGGGGCCAGGAGCACCGAGCCGATCGCCATCGCCGTGATCGTCGTGCTCGACAGCTCGGGGTACCGGCCCAGATAGCTCGTCTGGGCCAGCTGTCCCGCATAGATCACGATCGGGATCGCGACGGACCAGTGGGCCTCGACCGCGATGCCGCGCACGCGCAGGAGGGGAAGTCCCGGCGCTCGCCAAAGCCACCCCCACACCAGCCGCATGCTAGACCCCCGCGGGCACTCCGCGCCCACGGCGGGCGGCCTGCCAGCGAGCCCCGCCCTGACCTCGTGGCGCGACGGCTCTCAGGCCGCGACGGGGGTTCCGGCCAGGCGATCGGCGAGCGCCACGAGGGCGGCGACGCCGGGGGAGTCCGCGTCCAGGTCGATCGGCGCGCTTCCCTCGCGGTCGGCGGCCACGATCACCGGGTCCTCGGGGATCACGATCAGCTCGCGATCGCCGAGCGCCTCACGCACCAGCTCGACGGCGGGCAGGGACGCCAAGACGGGCTCGCCGATCCAGCGCTCGACGTGACCGACGTCGCCATCGCCCTCGACCCGGTTGGCGATGAAGACCACATCGGCCCCAGGCGTCTGCAGGCGCGCCAGACGCGCCACGCGCCGGGCCGTGAGCGCCGACTGCGCGCTCGGCTGCACGACTACGAGGTAGGTGTGGGCATACGGCGCCCAGTTCTCCGCGACCTGCCATCCCCCGGCCGGAAGATCGCCGATGAGCGTCCAGTCGCGAAGCTCCGGCGCGTCCACCAGGCCGCGGGCGATCTCGAAGAACGCCTTGCTCGACCCGGCGATGGGTCGGGATCCCTCGCCCGCGACCTTGCCGCGCTGCAGCAGCCGGACCCCGTCGGGCGCCGCGGTCGCGAAGCGCACGGCGGCGCTCACCGCGTCGATGCCCTCCCGCCAGCCCCAGTAGCCCCTGTCGTCCTGCTTGACCGCTTGGAGCAGCCGTGGTTCGGCGAGCTCCGGTCCGCTTCCCAGGCTCAGCGACAACCCCGGCAGGGGGTCGGAGTCGAGGGCGAGCACGCGTGCCCCGTCACGAGCCGCGAGCCGGGCGATCGTGCCGGCAATGACCGACTTGCCCGCCCCCCCCTTACCGACGACTGCGACCCTCATCAATCCGACCCTATTAGCTGGGGGAGCATCTCGGGTTAGGTCGCTTGCAGGCCCGGAGGACCAGTGGTGCCAAAGGAGAGCCGAACCCGCCACGGCCAGCGTACTGTGAAAGTCGCCTGTACTCTCTGCGGACAGTGAGGCACCATTGAATGGTTCGACCGCCTAGGAGCGTGAACGTCGGCAGGATCCGGTTTGGGTCGTGATGAGGACCGACCCTCAACGGGGAGCCGGGGATCGTCGTCGCTTCATGCGCGCGTCGCGCGCGCTTCTCTTGCTGGGCGCCGCCGTAATCGCTCTTCCCGCCGTCGCGGTGGCCGATCAGGCCTCCCAGCCGGGTTCGCCGGCCGCCGGGCAGATCGCGACCGGCAGGTATCACAGCTGCACGGTGCTTTTCGACGCCCGCGCGCGCTGCTGGGGCTACGCCGCCGACGGGGCGCTGGGCTATGGGAACACCGACGCGATCGGCGACGACGAGACCCCCGGCTCGGTGGGGCCGCTGGACCTGGGCTCTGGCCGCACCGCCACGGCGATCAGCGCCGGCAGCGTCCACACGTGCGCGTTGCTTGACGACCACACCGTGCGCTGCTGGGGGTACGGCGAGAACGGCCGGCTTGGCTACGGCAACAGAAACAGCGTCGGCGCGAGCCAGACCGCGGGCTCGGTCGGTCCGGTTTACCTCGGCGCCGGGCGCACCGCCAAGGCGATCAGCGCCGGCGGTGCCCACACCTGTGCGGTGCTCGATGACGGCAGTGTGCGCTGCTGGGGGTTCGGTTATGACGGCCGACTCGGGTACAACAACACATACAACGTCGGCGATGTCCAGACGCCAGGCTCGGTCGGTCCGGTGGACCTCGGCGGCCACAAAGCCAAGGCGATCAGCGCCGGGGGTGGTCACACGTGCGCGCTGCTCGACGACAACACCCTGCGGTGCTGGGGATTCGGCGCTAACGGCCAGCTCGGCTATGGCAACACAAGCAACGTTGGTGACGGCCGCGGCCAGACGCCGGCCTCGGCGGGCCCGATCGATCTCGGCGGCCATACCGCCAAGGCGATCAGCGCCGGTGGCTTCCACACCTGCGCGGTGCTCGATGACGGCAGCGTGCGCTGCTGGGGCGACGGCGGCGATGGTCAGCTCGGCTACGGCAACACGAACAGCATCGGTGCCAGTCAGACCCCCGGTTCGGTCGGCCCGGTGAACCTCGGCGCCGGGCGCACGGCCGTGGCGATCAGTGCCGGCGGCGACCACACCTGCGCGCTGCTCGAGAATGGCAGCGTGCGCTGCTGGGGCTACGGCGCCTACGGACAGCTCGGCTACGCCAACACGCAGAAGGTCGGCGATACTCCAACCACGACTCCCGACACTGTGGGACCGGTCGACCTCGGCCCCGGACGTAGCGCCGTCGCGATCAGCGCCGGTGGCCTCCACACCTGCGGGCTGCTGGACAACAACAACGTGCGCTGTTGGGGCCAGGGCGTCTACGGGCAGCTGGGCTACTGCAACACCGACAGCGTCGGCGATGACGAGACGCCCGGCTCGGTGGGCCCGGTCAACCTCCAGCCCGGCGATGGGGGTGCCGGCTGCGCCAGCCCCCAGGGGACCCCCGGCAGTGGTGGCAGATCGGGCACGGCGCCCCCTGGGGGTGGTGGCGGCGGCCCAGGCACGCTCCCCGGCGGCGGCCATCACCCAGTCGATCCGCTCACCTCGCAGGCTGCGCGCGCGCACGGCCTGCGCAGCTGCCTGGCCACAGCAGCGCGCCGGCCCAAGCGCCAGAGAAGCCGCGCGCGCAAAGACTGCCTCAAGCGCTACGCGCGCACCCCCGGCCGCGTCAAGGTCCTGCACGCGCGAGCGCTCTCCAGCACAGCAGTCGTGCTCAGCTTCGCCGCGCCGGGCAGCGACGGCCCCAGCCCGCCCGCCGCCCGCGGATATCTTGTCAAGCAGTCACGCAGCCCGGTCCGCAGCCCCCGCGACTTCCGCCGCGCCCAGACGCTCTGCCACGCCGACTGCCGCTTCGCCGTAACCACCATCGGCGCCCGGATCACCCTCACGATCACCCACCTGACCCCCCACAGCACCTACTACTACGCGATCACCGCCCGCGACAACGTCTCGGGCCGACCGGGCCCACGCTCTCCGACGGCTCAGATACGCACGCTCTAGCTACTTCGGTCACTCCGCATTCGTCATCGGGTCAGACGGAAGAGGAGATGCGCCTCATGCGCACCCGCCATCCTCAGGATGAGTTTTTACCTCGTCCCCGCACGCACCGGCGCTACACCACGCTCTGTGTCCCTGATTTGCAGCAGCCTGTCGGCGAGGTCTGAGGCCAGGATGATCGCTGCGACTCCCTTGCCATCGAGCACGATGCCCGGCTTGGAGCCGCCCTGCAGCGCGCGGAAGGCCTCCTCGACCGGGGTGTCGCACTCCAGCACGGCCGCATCCGCCGCCCGCAAGATCACGTCGGCGATCGTCGTCTTGGCCCGCTGATCCATCGGGACTTGGCCCGCGAGGCCGGGGGACATGACGCCGACGACGCGTCCCCCGCTGACGACCGGCGAAGCGGCCGTCCCGTAGCCCTGCGAGTCGGTTGTGGCCTCGAGGAACTCTGCGATGGTCGCCTCCGGCGCCAGATCGTGCCGGAACGCCAAAGGGTCCAGCAGGTCGCCCACCACCGGCTTTAGCGGCGCTCCGCTCCACGGCCGCACGGGAGGACAGCGTCATCCAGAGCATGAGCGCACCGGTGAGCGTGCAACAAGGACCACCACGGGACTCGGCAACCCCACGCGCCGCCCGAGCCACCCGAGCGCTCCGAGGAGCACGGCGAGGAGCGCGGACACCAGCGGCCGCGCCGCGGCGACGCGGAAGGACGAAGCCGGTGAGCGGGGGGTCCCAATCCATGCCACCCCCCAAGCCCCCAAAGGGTGATCCTGTGGGCGCCCAGCCCCTCGCCCCGGGCCTGGAAGGCATGTCCCAGCTCGTGAAGCAAATAGAGGCAACGGCCAGGAACACCGAGGGCGACAGCCATGGCCGTGATCGTGGTGTTCGACAGCTCGGGATACCGGCCCAAGTAGTTACTTTGGGCCAGCAGTCCCAGTCCCACGTAGATCACGATCGGTCCGCGACGGACCAGTGGGCCTCGACTGCGATGCCGCGCGCGCAGGAGGGGAAGTCCCGGTGCTCGCCACAGCCGCCCCCACACCAGTCACATGCTAGCCCACCCGGGGGCACCCCACAGTAGTACGGGGCCGCCTGCCCGGGACGCGCCCGGATGCCCGGTGGCGCGACGGTTCTCAGGCCGCGACGGCGGTTCCGGCGAGGCGATCGGCGAGCGCCACAAGGGCAGCGACGCCGGGAGAGTCCGCGTCTAGGTCGATCGGAGCTGTGCCCTCGCGGTCGGCCGCCACGATCACGGGATCCTCCGGGATCACGATCAGCTCGCGATCGCCAATTGCCTCATGCACCAGCTCGACGTCGGAGTCATCACGGACGCGGTTGGCGAGCAGGATGATCTCCGCGAGCCCGGTGGCGAGCTCGATCGCGCGTCGCGCGACGTCGAGGGCCTTGGCGGTGGGGTTTGCCACGACGAGGACGACGTCGACCTGCCCGGCCTCGAGCCGCTCGAGGGTTCCCAGTCCGGCCTCGAGGTCGCAGACGACGCTGCGCTCGACGTGCTCGAGGTCGCGGATGAGGTTCTCGGGGTTGACGCCGCAGCACTGACAGCCGGGGTTGACGACATCCAGCCGCGAAGCCACGACCAGACGCACGCCATCGGGAGCATCGGCGCCGAAGCGCTCGACCATGCCCTCCGTCGTCGGCTCGTGCTCAGCCTCGCCGGCGGCGACGGCCTGACGCGCCGCGACGACCAGGTCGGTCTGCTCGGCACCGACGCCAAGTGAGACGCCGAGCATCGGGTTGAGGTCGGCGTCGAGGGCCAGCACAGAGTAACCCGCGCGCGCGGGTAGCGCGGGCAAGCGTCCCCGACACCGTCGTCTTGCCCACGCCGCCCTTGCCGACGACCGCGATCTTCATCGATGCAGCACCAGGGACGACCCTACACCAGTGCGTGGGCCGGAGCGCTCGGTCATTGCGCCGAGCCCTGATCAAGAACCGCAAGGAGACGCCTCATCGCCGCGATGGCGGGAGAGCTGGGGGCATGGTCGATCGGGGCGATACCGAGCCGCTCGGCGGCGGCCACGTCCGCATCGGCGGGCAGGGACGCCAAGACGGGCTCGCCGATCCAGCGCTCGACGTGACCGACGTCGCCATCGCCCTCGACCCGGTTGGCGATGAAGACCACATCGGCCCCAGGCGTCTGCAGGCGCGCCAGACGCGCCACGCGCCGGGCCGTGAGCGCCGACTGCGCGCTCGGCTGCACGACTACGAGGTAGGTGTGGGCATACGGCGCCCAGTTCTCCGCGACCTGCCATCCCCCGGCCGGAAGATCGCCGATGAGCGTCCAGTCGCGAAGCTCCGGCGCGTCCACCAGGCCGCGGGCGATCTCGAAGAACGCCTTGCTCGACCCGGCGATGGGTCGGGATCCCTCGCCCGCGACCTTGCCGCGCTGCAGCAGCCGGACCCCGTCGGGCGCCGCGGTCGCGAAGCGCACGGCGGCGCTCACCGCGTCGATGCCCTCCCGCCAGCCCCAGTAGCCCCTGTCGTCCTGCTTGACCGCTTGGAGCAGCCGTGGTTCGGCGAGCTCCGGTCCGCTTCCCAGGCTCAGCGACAACCCCGGCAGGGGGTCGGAGTCGAGGGCGAGCACGCGTGCCCCGTCACGAGCCGCAAGCCGGGCGATCGTGCCGGCAATGACCGACTTGCCCGCCCCCCCCTTACCGACGACTGCGACCCTCATCAATCCGACCCTATTAGGATGCTCATGGTGGGCGCGGCCATCTTTGATCTGCCTCTGCCGGCTGAACCTAGGCGGTGCTGTCGGGTCGCCGTCGCGCTAGCTGCCCTGGTGCTGGCTTGCGTGGTGGGCAGCGCCCATCCCGCCGGGGCGGCAGCCGAGCAGGCCTCCGAGCCGTCATCGCCCGCGGCAGGCCTCCTGGATGCCGGGGGCTTTCACAGCTGCGCGGTGCTGGTCGCGGGCAGCGTGCGCTGCTGGGGCCTGGGTCTCAGCGGGCAGCTCGGCTATGGCAACGGTGAGACGATCGGTGACGATGAGACCCCCGCCTCGGTGGGGCCGGTGAACCTCGGCACGGGCCGTACGGTCTGGAAGATCGCGGCAGGCGACTATCACACCTGCGCGATCCTTGACGATCGCAGCGTGCGCTGCTGGGGCTTCGGCGGCAACGGGCGGTTGGGCTATGGCAACCCCAACAACGTCTCCGATCCCAGTGCGGTCGGGCCCGTGAACCTCGGCGCGGGGCACACCGCCCGCGCCATCACCGCCGGCTCCGCCCACACCTGCGCGATCCTTGACGACGGCAGCGTGCGCTGCTGGGGCTTCGGCGGCAATGGCCAGCAATTCGGCGATGGCCGGCTGGGCTACGGCAACACCAACAACGTCGGCGACAAGCCGACCACGACCCCCGACCTGGCGGGCGCGGTGAACATCGGCACGGGGCACACCGCCATGGCCATCAGCGCCGGAGGCGCCCACACCTGCGCGATCCTCGACGACGGCAACGTGCGCTGCTGGGGCGACGGCGAGTACGGCCAGCTCGGCTATGGCAACACGAACAGCATTGGTGGGGTGAGCCCCCCCGCTCCTGGGGAGGCCACTACGCCCGACACCGCCGGTCCGGTGCAGCTCGGCACGGGGCACAGGGCGGTGGCCATCAGCGCCGGCGGCCTCCATACGTGCGCGCTGCTGGAGGATGGCAGCGTGCGCTGCTGGGGCTTCGACGCTAGCGGCCAGCTTGGCTACGGCAACACGAACAACGTCGGCGACACTCCGACCACGACACCTGACATGGTCGGCCCGGTGAACCTCGGCGTTCACCGGGCCGTGGCCATCAGCGCCGGTGACGCCGATTCCTGCACGGTCCTTGACGACGCCAGCGTGCGCTGCTGGGGCGATGGTGCCTACGGCCGGCTGGGCTATGCCAACACGAGCAACGCTGGCGACACTCCGATTACGACCCCCGACAAGGTGGGCCCGGTGAACCTGGGCGCCGGGCACACGGCGACGGCGATCAGCGCCGGGGCCGCTCACACCTGCGCGCGGCTCGACGACGCCAGCGTGCGCTGCTGGGGCTACGGTGTCTACGGGCAGCTGGGCTACTGCAGCAGGGATAGCATCGGCGATAACGAGACGCCGGGCTCGGTGGGCCCGGTCAACCTCCAGCCCGGCGATGGGGGTGCCGGGTGCGCCAGCCCCACGGGGACGCCCGGAGGCGCCGCCCCCGGCGGCGGCGGGTCAGGTGCGGCGGTCGGAGGCCAGGGCGGGACACCCGTGGGGCGCGCCCCGAGCGGCGCCCACCACCCGGTGGATCCGCTCGCGGTGGAGGCTGCGCGCGCCAAGGCCCTGCGCAACTGCCTGGCCGCAGCCGCCCACCGGCCCAAGCGCCAGCGGAGCCGTGCGGGCAAGGACTGCCTCACGCGCTACGGACGCACACCCGGACGCGTCACGGCACTGACGGCGCGAGCGGTTTCCGGCACGACGGTCGTGCTCTCCTTCCCCGCGGTCGGCAGCGACGGCACCCACCCGCCCGCCGCCCACGGATATCTCGTCAAGCAGTCACGCCACCCCATCCACAGCGCCCGCGACTTCCGCCGCGCCCAGACGCTCTGCCGAGGCTACTGCCGATTCTCCGCGACCGCCGTCGGCGCCAGGATCACCCTGACCATCACCCACCTACAGCCCCACAGCACCTACTACTACGCCCTCACCGCCCGCGACAACGTCTCGGGCCGACCCGGACCACGCTCCCCCACCGCCTGGACACGCACGCGCTAGCTCTCTGGCCGGCGCCAGCACCTCTGGGCGGTAGACCCGCTCGGCCGGAAAGACGGACAGCCCGTGGGCAGCCGCCGTGTAGTCGATGGTCGCCTTCCAGCGCTTTGCGTCCATGGAGCCGGGCGTGGGCCCATCGAAGGCGTAGGGCTCAAGCACCGACCAGGCGGTGCGGAGGTGGTCCTCGGAGATGTTCGGAAAACGGCGTCTGAACGCGGCGATCCCCAGCTCGGGCTGCTCGCGCTGAAGCTCGTAGCCAGCGGTCAGTGCGTCGCGCATCCGCTCCACCAGCTCCAGTGGGAGGCGATCGGCCGCGACCAATCCGGTGGCGTAGACCTCGATGTCGAGCGGTATCGCACGGACCGGGACGCCACCCTTGTAGCCAGGGAGCATGTCGACCCAGGCGGGGATCACGTCGATCTCGCCCTCTCGCAGCGCGGCGCGGTTGCCGGCAGCGGCCTCCACGATCACCGCCGGCCCCAGGCCCATGTGGGCGAGCGCACCCTGAAGCTCCTGGGCAAACCAACTCCCGCCCTGCCCCGCCGCGTTGCGGCCGGCCAGATCCGCGGCCTCACGCAGATCCGAGTCCTCACGCACCAGCCCGGCGATCGGGTTGCGCTGATGAAAGACCGCAGCGAACCGAGACCCCAGACGCCCCTGCGTCTCGGTCTGTCCGGCGAGCAGGTAGGCGACCGAGCTCAGCGCAAAGTCCGCTACCCCGCCGGCCAGTGCCTCGAGGGTTACCGCGTACCCGCGAAGACTCCGATCGGCGGCGGGCACGCAGTCCACGAACTCGACGTCCAGCCCCTGCTGGGCAAACAGGCCGCCATCGGCGGCTGCAAACGCTGGCAGATGCACGCCGCTGACGCAGCTCCGACACCAGCACATCAGGCGTATCGGTTCCATTCGGTCTAGATGGACGCTAGCGGATGCGCAGCAGCGGCCCCGCTAAGTGCGTCGCGCACTTACCGGATGCCCGTCTCGTTGCTAGCTTGCGGATACCGCGACGGCTCGGGGGTGTCGCGCGGTCCAGTCCAGGGGTTCTACGAGGTCAAGGATCCGCGAATGCGCCGTACCCCACTGCTTCTGGGTGTTCTCGCCGCCAGCCTGCTCGGCTTTGCTGCGCCCGCAGTATTATAGCCGCCGACCAGCCGGTGGCCGTCCAGGACGACTACTTCCAGCCCCCGAGAGTCGCGGTCAAGCCGGACGACACGGTCACCTGGACGAACCCGGGCAGCGGCGAGGGTCACAATGTCCACTTCGAGGATGGGCTCTACACAAACCCCACTTCACCCAGCACGGGGCCGTGGGGGGCGATGCGAAAGTTTTCAACCACCGGAAAGTATCCCTACTTCTGCGACGAGCATGGCGGCCCGGGGGGGTCCGGGATGTCCGGTGTCGTCTACGTAAACTCGCTGGGCAAGCTCCCACCGCTCGTGGCGTTCTCGATCACGCCGAACGCTGCGCAGACCGGGCAGGCCGTGACCTTCAACGCCGCTGCCTCGAGCTCGTCCGCCGGGACCATCACCAACTTCCACTGGGACTTCGGCGATGGCTCGCCTGCGACCGACACGGGCACCACGCCCACCACCTCGCACTCCTACGCGAGCCCGGGGACGGTCAACGTGAAGCTGACCGTGAGCGACAACAACACACTGAGCGACGACAAGTCGATCTCACTGCAGATCGATGCTCCGACTCCGCCGCCCGCCACCACCCCGCCGAATCCCGTCGTTGTCCCACCGAATCCTGTCGCTCCCGCTCCGAATCTCCCCCCGCTTCTCCCGCCGGGCCCCCCCTCGGTGAGCGCGTACGCCGTCACCAACAAGGTCTTTGCGCCCGGCAAGGCGGCGACCCCGCCGATCGGGAAAGCGGCAAAGAAGGCGCCGACGGGGACCACGTTTCAGTACAGGCTGTCTGAGGCGGCGACCGTGAAGATCGATCTGCAGCAGCTGCTGCCGGGGCGAACGAAGGGCAAGACCTGCGTCAAGCCCTCGGCCAAGCTCAAGCGGGCGAAGCCGTGCATGCGCGCCGGTTCGCAGGGGACGCTGACCCGCACCAGTCACGTAGGTGCGAACGCCGTGGCCTTCACCGGTCGCGTCGGGAGCAAGGCCCTCAAGCCCGGCAACTACCAGGCGGTCCTGACCGCCACCGATGCGGCCGGCAACACGTCGGCACGCAAGACCCTCGCGTTCAGGGTAGTTCGCGCCTGAGAGACCGGCCAAGCTCTCAGCGGGGCCGTTATTGCGGGTTGCGTTTCCCGGTGAGGCCCAGTTCGATGGCGGTGACTTGCTTGTCGTTGGCCAGGGCGGCGGTGCCGGCGACCGCGGTGAGGGCGATGATGACCACGGCGATGATGGCGGGGTTCAGCGTCGCCGCCCCGAGCCGGGTTGACAGCGGTCGGGTGTCTGGCGGGTAGCTGGATGGGGCGGAGCGGGACTCGGCGACCCGGCGGGCGGTGAGCTCGATGAGCGGCACGAGCGCGCACACCACCGTCAGGCCGGAGAGGATCGCGAGCTTGATGCCGAACTCGGTGGTTTGAAAGAAGAGCAGGCCGGCGACGACGACGGCGGTCGTGGCGCCGTAGATGATGCGTCCCAGCGGAGACTTGGGCGTGGTCTGGGGGTCGGACATCATGAAGAACACGAAGATGAAGAGCTCGGGGGAGGTGCAGATGTGCAGCCAGTAGGAGGCGCCGCTGATGGCCCCGTCGTGCCAGATGGCCACGAAGCTGCGCCCGGCAAGCGCAAACACGGCAATCAGGCTGCTGAAGGTGACGAGGAAGGACAGCGCCATTGGGAGCATGCGTATCGTTCGCAGGGTCCAGGCGGCGCCAAGGACGGTCACCGCCAGCGCGAGAGCGACGGGGATCCCGATCGGCCCCCAGTAGAGGTACTGGGGGAACACGTGGGCCGGCCCGATCACCAGCAGGCACAGGACGAGCCCCACATTCGACGGGTTGAGCAGGTGGCGTCCACCCGGGCGGATGAAGTGCTTGGCGGCCATGGAGACCACGGCGGCCACCACGAAGTACTCGATCCCGTTCAGGCTCCACCAGTCGCCGTGTTGGGTGCCTGAGGCGCGGAGGATGAAGGCGACGCCGTTGCCGGTGAGAAGCCCGCTCGCGGGCCACGCGAGGACATGCTGGCGCCGGAAGACGACCGTCATGTCGATGGCGGCGCAGACCGCGATTGAGACGAGGATCTGGGCGATCGAGACCTTGAAGTTCAGGACGGTCTGCCCGAGGACTTGGAGGGTGATGATGACCGCGGAGACCTTGAGCCGGGGGTCGTGCCGGCTGGGCAGGACGACAGGGATGCGCCATGCACCGAGCGCCAGCTGCCGGGCGCCCGTATCCAGCGCCGGCAAAGCGCTCGCAGCCGTCACGGTCATCCGGCGGGCACCGCGCCGAACTGTTCGGCGGTGATCTCTTCAAGCCGCCGCTTGCGGGTCTCCACCCCGAAGTAGAGGACAGCGAGGGCCGCCAGAGCCATGGGGATCGCCCCGATGAGCGCGGTGGCGGCGATGGTGGGAGTTGCCACCGTGGCGGCCACGATGGCGATGACCAACACCCCGGCGGCCTTGCTCGAGCCGGCGGCGAGGCCGGTCCCGCGTGAGCGGACGCGCGTGGGATAGACCTCGGCGCTGTAGGCGGCCAGGACCGCCAGCACGGAGCTGATTCCCCAGATCGGGACCACGAGCAGCGAATAGAGCAGCGTGCGGTCGTGGGCCACCTCGTTCCCCGCGAGCCCGAATCCGAACAGGGCCGCCGCGGTGAGCGCGGCCAGGAGGAAGATCGTCTTTCTGCTGCTCCAGAAGCCGTAGAGCGCGGCGACCGCGAAGTTGAGCGGGAACCCGATCAGAGCAGAGTCGCGAACGATGCGATCGGCGGTTTCCTCGGTGAAGCCGAGCTTCTGCAGGTTGGACGGGATCCAGAGCTGAAAACCGAAGGACACGAGCCCCACCGCCAATCCGAGCAGCAGGATCGCCGTGGTCAGGGGCAGCAGCGGCCGCCGGAACAGCTGCGCGTACCGGCGCTGGACCTGACCCTCGACCCCCGGGTCTGGGTCGTTGTCAGGCACGACCTCAGCTCCGTAGCGTCGCATGATGGCTCGGGCCTCCTGCGTGCGTCCCTGGGCGAGGAGGAAGCGCGGCGACTCGGGGATCCAGCGGTTCAGGAGGATCAGCAGCAAGCCGGTGGGGAGCCCGATCAGCCACAGGATCCGCCAGCTGTAGTGCGGGACGAGGGTCGATGAGAGCCAACTCGTGATGATGTATGCGCCCGCGACATCTCCGCCGATGAGCACCATCAGCCAGCCGCGTTGGCGGGCGGGGATCGTCTCGGCGATCAAGGCCACGGTGATCGGGAGCATTCCGCCTACTCCGAGGCCCATCAAGAAGCACATGACCAGGTTCAACTGATAGGAGGGCATGGTCCCGCAGACCGCGGTGCCGACGAACAGCACGCCGGCGAGGAGAATCGACGCTCGGCGTCCGATACGGTCGCCGAGCCAACCCCACAGGAATGACCCGATTACCGTGCCGGCGATGCCCGCCAACGGAAGCAGCGCGGCGGGCGCGTGCCCGGCCGGATTGTTGGGAGACCTCAGGCCGTACTCCTTGGCAAAGCCGGGCACGACGAACCCCAGCGCGGTCGGCTTCATCACGTCGATGGTGATCGCCACCGTCAGCACGAGCAGCAGCCCGACTTGGGCCGGGCCGATGCGAGCCTCATCCATGGCCCGCACCCGGAGCCCGGCGAGGTGCTCGGGGCCGATCCCGGCCGGCTTGCAGACCAGGCCAAAGGCGGTCGCGGCAAGACCGAGGACGATCAGGACCATGCCGATGATCATCGGCGCGTCGACGCTCATGTTCGCCAGCCGATAGTGCATATCTCCTGCGTCGAGGTACATCGGCAGGTGAAGCAGGACACCCGCCGTCACACAAGGTGACGCCACCCCAAAAAGCTGCGCGGTGACCGTAGGAGATCGCCCCGATGCCGTCAGCGCCGCGGCCCTCATCAGCGACAGAGAGGTGCTCGTTCATCCGTAGGAGGCGGTCAGTTCGCGGCTGGGCGTCCCGGCGCCGGCTGCAGCGTGGCCGCGGCGTAAGCGCTTGACACGAGTGGACACCAGATGACCAGCGACCCGTATCGCGTCGGGTCGACTCCGCGGGGCACCATGAAGTTCAGCGATCCAGCCGTCACATCAAGCGGCGCTACCAGCGTCGAGGGAGCACTCGTGTACTGGTGCGTGGTGTGCGGCGCCCGCCGCGGGCTCAGGCGCAACTCCAGGTCGATGTTCGGCGACACGTAGAACCCCGCGAGGCGCAGCGCGTACCGACTGCCGGTGACGCGGTAGAACGTCACGCGGCCCATCCCCGACTGGTCGATCCGGTACACGCGGCCGCTCGCCACGGTGACCGTACCGGGCGCACTCATGGCCGGCAGCGGCAGCTCATCAAGAGGCACGTCGACCTGCTGCTCCACCACCATCCGCCAGGGTCCGTCTGCCGTCACACCCAGGCTCAGGGAAAGGCTCTTGTCATCCTTGAAGATCGCGGCACCGGTGGCGTCGCTGGGGCAGCTGGCGTCGATCAGCGGGTCAGGCTTGCCCGGAGCCCGCACGACCAGTCGCCCGGAACGACAGCCGTACTTCACTCGCCACTGGTTGGCGCCCGCGTCGATCGTCAATGCGGGGGTCGTAGTAGCGCCGACACCCTGTAGCGATTGAACCGACTGCCACCACGGCTGCGAGCGCAGCTCCGTTCGCTGCGCATTCGCCGGCGTCGCCGTGGCTATCCGGCTGAACGCGGGGGATCTCGGCGGCGGTGTCGCAGAGCCAAACAAGCTCTCGCGCACGCCCGACACGTCGCTCCCCACGACCAACGCCGCGATCAAGACCAACAAGCCAAGCGCCGCGCCGGCGCGCCGCGCTCGAACCCCCAGCCCATTTGCGATCACCGCTCTCGTCATGCTCTGCGCCTCGACCTCAAGGCTACCGACCCTTTCTCAACGCGTCGGTAACAAGACGAGGCCCGGACAGTCTGTCCGGGCCTCGTCTCCTGTTTGCTGTTACGCGACGGGGCGTTCTGAGAACCGCGACGCCTCGCCGTGAGTGGTTGGCGTTCTTAGAGCTTGCTTGCCTCTCGACTTTCGTGATTAGGCGGCCAGTGATGCCGATGGTGATTGGGGGTGTGTGAGTTTTGGGTTGGTGGTCATCGGGGGTGCTTGTGACCAAAACTCGTGGCGGATGAGTTCGCGGCGGAGCG
>JAABUQ010002589.1_pt1 | contig 35379 bp, 39 predicted proteins | sample 5560001 | NCBI WGS metagenome assembly JAABUQ01 (sample SAMN10711888, study PRJNA513371) | rock metagenome | isolation source: Antarctica rocks | place: Antarctica: Victoria Land, Finger Mt nord | collected 2015-12-18
ACCACCCTACCCCGCCTCGCCAATCTGGGACCACCCGTCACCGAGCTCTTGCGCCGTCTGGGCTGGCCCGCCGCCGCGTGTTACTGTTGACGTGCGAACTTTATCTCCGTGCGACATCCAGACTTAGTCGCGGGGCCGCCAGTCCAGCGCGGTCGTGTGCCATGCGACCGCGGCCGCAGGCCCTGATTCACAATCGCATGCCGCACCCGAATCAAGGCAAATAATTGAGGGGGGACCGATGGGCGATGTACAATGGGACAAGACAGGGGATGGGTTGACGACGGCAGTGACGGTGGGCGGCGATGGGAGCAGCTCGCCAATCCGTCCGGCCCGTCTCTACGCGAACCGGGCCGATCGTGCGGCGTGGCCGCGCCGAGGAAAGGACGTGGGAGGGATGGATCTGGAGAGGATACGCGAGGACGCTCCAGACGGCGGACGCCTGGCCCATGTCTGGCCCTTTATATGGGTCGTGTGGCTGCCGGCGCTTATCCCGGCTATCACGGCGCTGCTCCACGCGCACCCCACGCCCCTACGCCTCGGCGCGATCCTGGCCGGACTCGCTTTCTTCATCGCGGTCTATCTGTGGGCTGCCTGGCATAATGACCTCGTTCGCATTGCCGCGCCCATCCCCCACCAGCGGGCGTCATGGTGGTGGCGCTGGGGCCCGGCCGTCGTCCTCGCGGCCCTAAGTATTGCCTTCATCTTGGGCGACGGACCGCGCTGGCTGGCGCTGCTCATTTACACCAGCGCCTGCGTGACGGCCCGCCTCCCGCTGGGCCAGGCCGCACGGGCGGTGGCCCTGCTGATACTCCTGACCGTCGCCCTGGGCCTGCTCACGCACGACGCCTGGGCCGACCTTGTGCTGGCCCCGTTCTGGACCGGCATCACGGGCGTCTTCGTGATTATCCTGAACTACCTCCGGCAGACCAACCATGCGTTGCGCGCCGCGCGCGAGGAGGTCGCCCGCCTGGCCATCGAAGCGGAGCGGCTGCGCTTCGCGCGCGACCTGCACGACCTGCTGGGGCACGACCTGGCGCGCATCGCGCTGCAGAGCGAACTGGCCGAGGCCCTCGTCCCCGCCGCGCCCGACCAGGCCATCGCCGCGATGCGCGAGGTGGGGGACGCGGCGCGCACGGCGCTACGGGAGGTCCGCGCGGCCGTGGCTGGCTATCGGCGGCCGACGCTGGCGAGCGAACTGCGCGGCGCGGGGGAGATCCTGACCGCGGCCGGGATCGCCTACCGTTGCGAGGGTGAGGCCGGCGCGCTGCCGCTCGCCGTCGAAGCGGTTCTGGCGTGGGCGGTGCGCGAGGGGGTGACGAACGCCGTCAAGCACAGCCGCGCGCGGCACTGTATCGTCCGCGTCACGCGGGAGGGGGGATACGCCGGCGTCGAGGTGTGCGACGACGGCGCGGGCACGGGCGTCAACGTGGACGACTCCGGCGCGCTGGCCGCGGGTTATGGTGGCAGCGGCCTGCCGGGGCTCGCCGAACGCGCGGCCGCCGAGGGCGGTCATTGCGACGCTGGCCCCCTTCCGGGAGGCGGTTTTTGCCTCTCCGTCACCTTGCCGGTGGCGACGGAGAGCGACACCGAGACCACGGACGCCTCTCGTCCCACCGCGCGTGTCGGGACGGGAGGCCAGCGGTGATCCGGGTGCTGCTGGCGGAGGATCAGGGCACGGTGCGGGACGCCCTGGCCATCTTGCTGGGGCTGCAGCCCGACATCGAAATCGTCGCCACGCTGGCGCGGGGCGACGAGGTGGTCGGAGCGGCCATGGTGGCGCAGCCGGACGTGGCCCTGCTGGACATCGAGATGCCGGGGCTGAACGGCCTGGAGGCCGCGGCGCAGCTGCGCGACCGCCTGCCGGCCTGCAAGGTGCTGATCCTGACCACCTTCGGGCGGCCTGGCTACCTGCGCCGCGCCATGGCCAGCGGAGTGGTGGGTTTCCTGGTCAAGGAAGCCCCGGCCGCCCAGCTGGCGGTGGCCATCCGCCGCGCCATGGCCGGCGAGCGCATCGTCGACCCGGGGCTGGCCACGGCGGCTCTCAGCGAGGGCGACAGCCCCCTCACCGAGCGGGAGCGCGAGGTGCTGGCGGCGACCGCGCGTGGGGAGAGCATCGCCGAGATAGCCCGGGCGCTGTATCTCAGCGAGGGCACGGTGCGCAACTACCTCTCCGAAGCCATCGGCAAAGTGGGCGCGCAGAACCGCGTCGACGCCGCGCGCATCGCCGAGCAGCGGGGCTGGTTGTAGCTGGAGCCTGCGACTGCGGTCGCATGGCAAACCACGCGCTGACTACGGTCGGATGTGGATGTGGGCGCACACCGCAAGAAGAGCCGCCTGACGCTGCGCGATGACCGCCGAAAAAGCGCGTCGATATCCCGAATAGGTGAGTTATACATCATGGCGCGTGCGAGACGCTCAGCCTATGATGGGAATGGGACAAGACATCACCTGTCCGCCCCTACGGTCCCTGAAAAGGTAGAACCAGGAGCGCCACGCATGGAGCAGACACACACAACCACGGCGATGGAGGCGGTACCCCCGTGCCCGGCCTGCGGCCGCCACGACAGCCTCGTCGTGCTGGGTACCCGCCTGGACCGCGCGCATCCCGTGCTGGTCTGGCGCACGGGGCGCACGTTCATCTGCACCTGCACGGAGTGCGGAGCCGTCGTGACCCTACGGGAACGGCCGGCGCGGCAAGGGCAAGGGCAGAACGCCGCGTAAACATCGGTTGATCAAACCGACCTGTCTGAGACAGCACTAGCCTGGATTAGTCATGACGGGCGCGTGGGCAGTGATGTCCGTCCTGGGAGCGCCAGCTTCCAGCCGGCCCTGTCGAGTGATGTCCGTCCTGGGAGCGCCGTCTCTCGCTGCGCTGCCAGCCGGCCCCTGTCGGCGGGGGGCCTGCGAGCGGCAACCGGGGCGGCCGCAGAGGTCTGCCGGCTGGCAGCGCAGCGAGAGACGGCGCTCCCAGGTGGACCTCCCATGCCTCTGTGGTGTAAGAACATGCCAGCCCCTGCTTAGGTCTCGAGCGCGCCGGGCAGTGCGCTCCGATAGACCTGCAGATCCTCTTCGCTGAAGAGGACGAAGAGGACACGCCGGAGTTCGCTACCACCGTGACCCCGCAAGTACTCCACCGTCGTCTCCAGAGCGATGCGCGCCGCCTGGTCGATGGGGTACCCGTAGGTACCGGCGCTGATCGCGGGAAAAGCGATCGAGGTCGCGCCGTTCTCCTTAGCGAGGCGCAGGGAGTTGCGGTAGGCGCTGGCAAGCAACTCCGGCTCGCCAAAATCGCCGCCATCCCACACCGGACCGACCGTGTGGATCACGTGGTCCGCGGGCAAGAGACCGCCCGTCGTGATCACGGCCTCCCCGGTCTCGCACCAGCCGATCTTGAGACACTCCGCCAGGAGGGCAGGGCCAGCAGCGCGGTGGACCGCCCCGTCGACTCCACCGCCGCCGAGCAGGCTTTCGTTGGCCGAGGTGACGATCGCATCGACCGCGACCGTCGTGATGTCGCCGCGCATCAACTCGACCGTCACGTCGCCCACGCGCGCATGGCCGAGGTCGTCAATGAGATCATTCATGGGCATAGTATACACCCGTTGATGCGACAGCCTAATCACCGGTCGGCAGGCTGCTCCGCTCTCCTCGCCCGCCGATAAGATGAGCGAGGCCGGTAAGGAGAATGACTAGGAGGGCGAAGGCAAGGCCTACGAGGATAGAATAGGTGAACATCAAACCGCACAGATAGGCCGCGACACTCCACAAGCCGACCCAGCCAGCGGAATGCCAGGTCAATCCGGACTTCCCCCGGATCGGACGTTTGGGCAGGTCTATAACGCCAAATAAGAGAAGCACGACCGCGAGCGGAGACAATACCCACTGCAACAGCGCGTCCCCTTCACTGACCCCAGTTGGGTTGTCCAGCGTTGGCTGCCCCACCTTCGCGGCAAAAAGATACGTTACCTTGCCCGTCCAAACTTCAGCCGTCACCGTACTACCCACGGTGAGTTGGTCGTACATGTCCCGCCCATCGAGAGACACTGTACGAGCCGTGCTGGGAACCGCATCACCGGCCTCGCCCTTGGGAGCCAGCGTAACGTGCGAGGTATAGGTGGTACCAGATTTGCTGTACTCCGTTGCGAGATCGGTCGCGACGACAACAAAAGGGCTGTCCGTGCAGCGCGGCGCCGACGGTTGAACCGTCTGTGTATCGACACACCCTAGCCCCTGTGTATAGAGCGAGGCAGCGGCGCGATGGTCGGGGATAGCGGAAAGGTCCTCGGACAATCCAACCAGCAATAGGGGAGTTATCACGACGACAAAGATGTCATAGACGATCCGTCTGGCACGTCCCATAACGTTCCTCAAGCGTGCGGCTAGCGTACGGCCGTACCGGCACTCGCCACATCATTGGGGGAGCCAAGAAGCTTGACCAAGGTCATTTCAATCTCGCGCCTTAATGGTCACGTCGGGGTAGGGGCGTATACAATACACCCTGGCTGCGCGGTCAGGGCGTATACAATACGCCCCTACCCGCCCCGCAATTCGACAATGAAATGGCCTTGGCGGCTCGACACTGGTTCGCGGGGTCATCATGCCAATCGCGAGAATATCCCCACCATTGGCACGAGTCCCGAAACAGCCGCGGATTCTAGGGGTCAAGAGCCGCGCTTGGAACGCCGTGCTGAGCAGCCCTACATGTAGCGCTGATCGTGGGCATTACTGGGGTGGTCGGCCGTCCCACGGGTACCCGTCCCGCGAGGAGCCGCCAAGCGCACGTCCACGGCCTGTGGTCCCTTCCCTTGCAGGCCATGCACGACGGTACAGGTGATGCGGTCGCCCAGTCGTAGCCGCTCGGGGGTCACATCGATCAGCGCCGAGGGGAGGAAGGAGACATCGTCTCGTCCGTGCGCGGGTCGAATGAAGCCGCAGCCGTCGTCAGGGATGAGTGTGATCGTACCGTTCATGGGTGCTCCTCGTCGACACATGCGGACACAAGAAACGGGCCGGCTGCCGTGGATAGGCCGGCAGATGATCGGCCGCGGGCAGCGCGCCCACGAGACCGTCACCCCTTAATGCGCATGTGACACCCCCAGTATACCATTGTGTTGCCTTCCCAGCGGCTCTTCCGGCGTATACTGCTCCCAGGAGCACGCGGCCTTGCTCTTGGAGAAGGAGGACCGGATGACGGATCGCGCACGCAGCCGCTCGGACCACGAGACGGTCTTCACGCTGGAAGCCACACCACTGACGTTTGGCCCCGGCGCCTCGGACGAGGCGGGGTGGGAACTCAAGCGCCTGGGGGCGACGCGCGTGCTGCTGATTTCCGACCCCGGCGTGGTGCGGCTCGGCATCGTCGAGCGCATCGTCGCGGGCATCGAGCGCGAGGGCATCGCCTGCGAGGTCTTCGCGCGGGCGCGCGTCGAGCCAACGCTCGACTCGTTGCAGGAGGCGGCCGACGTTGCGCGCGACGGCCGCTTCGACGGCTTCGTCGGGGTCGGCGGCGGCTCGAGCCTGGACACGGCCAAGGTGGCCGACCTCGTGGCCACGCATCCCGCCCCCATCATCGACTACGTCAACGCCCCGGTCGGCGGCGGGCGCAAGCCGCCCTCCCCGCTGTTGCCGCTGCTCGCCATCCCCACCACGGCCGGCACGGGCTCCGAGGCGACCACGGTCGCGGTGCTGGACATCCCCGAGCAGCGGGTCAAGACCGGCATCTCACACCGCTACCTGCGGCCTCACCGGGGCATCGTCGACCCCCTGCTGACCCTCTCGCTGCCGCCGGAGGTCACCTCCTCGTGCGGGCTCGACGTGATCTGCCACGCCGTCGAGTCGTTCACCGCGCGCCCCTACGACGCGCGCCCCGCCCCCGCGTCACCGGGAGACCGCCCGCCCTACCAGGGCTCCAACCCGATCGCGGACCTGTGGTCGGGGTACGCCCTGGGCTCCGGGGGCCGGTATCTGCGGCGCGCGGCGGCCAACGGCGGCGACCTCGAGGCGCGCGGCGCTATGATGATGGCGGCCTCGCTCGCCGGCATCGGCTTCGGCTCGGCCGGCGTGCATATTCCCCACGCCTGCGCCTACCCCATCGCCGGTCTCAAGCACGTCTACCAGCCCCCGGGCTACCCCGACGACCACCCGTTCGTGCCGCACGGCCACTCGGTCATAGTGACCGCCCCGGCCGCCTTCCGCTTCACCTTTCCGTCCGACCCTGAGAAGCACCGCCGCGCCGCCGAGCTGCTGGCCGGCCGTCCCATCACCACGGCCGACGAGGACACCCTGCCTAACGTGCTGGTCGATCTGATGCGGGACGTGGGGGCGCCGCGCGGGCTGCGCGCGCTCGGCTACGACGAGGGGGACATCCCCGCGCTGGTCGAGGGCGCGCTCAAGCAACAGCGCCTGCTGGTCCTGGCCCCGCGCACCGCCGGCCCCGACGACCTCGCCGCGATCCTACGCGCGTCAATGGACAATTGGTAGCCCAAGGAGTCTTGTATGTGTAACCTTTCCCACCCGACCGCAGTCTGCCCATTGTTTGCCACGCGACACATGCGGACTGGCCCCCGACCGGCTGCGGCCGGTCCCGGTCCAGCCGGGCAGTCGCAGGCCCCTAGCGCCACGTTATGACCAGGCAGACCCCGCACACGCGGGACCGGTATCGTTATGTGCAAGCCATCCCGACGCGCTGGATGGACAACGATGTGTACGGCCACGTCAACAACGTCGTCTACTACTCCTACTTCGACACCGTCGTCAACACGTACCTTATCAAAGCCGGCGTGCTCGATCCGGTCCACGGGGCGGTCATCGGGTGGTGGTCGAGACGGCCTGTCAGTATGTCCGTCCCATCACCTTCCCGGATGTCGTGCATGCCGGCTTACGGGTGGCGCGCCTGGGCAACAGCAGCGTGCGCTACGAGGTCGCCCTCTTCGCCAACGACGAAGAGACGGCCGCTGCGCAGGGCCATTTCATCCACGTCTACGTGGAGCGCGCCACCGGCCAGCCCACGACTCTCCCGCCCGCGTTGCGCGCGGCCCTGGACCCTCTGCTCGGCGGCGACGCCGACTGACGCCGTGCCACGTGTTCGGCGTCGAACGCCGGGGCCGCGAACCACCGGCTTGCCATCGGCTGCGCGCCATTCTTTCGCGCGCCGTCCTCCCTGGGAGCGCCGGCTTCCAGCCGGCCCACGGTTGCCGCCACGGTATGCGCCAGCGCCGACGCGCTCACCCGTGACCGCCTGTGCCGGCTGGAAGCCGGCGCTCCCAGGGCTTGTGCCGTGTTGACCCCGCGAAAAAATGGCGCACTCCCCTGGTATCAAGCCAGTTGAATAAATCGGACATATGTGCTATCGTGATCCCGAGCACCACGCTGTCCAGGGCGCCACGGGAGGGTTTTGATGCCGCCAGATACGTCGCGTTATCCGGGGCCTGCATGGGATGCGTCGCCGGCGTCGCGCGAGTTGGGATGGCCGCCGGATCTCCTGCAACAGGCCGAGCGCCATGCGCACAGTATCGGCTCCGTCGCCGTCACGATCGTGGCCCGCGGCGTCGTGCTTGCCGCCTGGGGCGAAACGGACCGTGCGTTCGGCGTGCGGTCAATTCGCAAGAGGCGGTCAATTCGCAAGAGTCTGCTGAGCGCCTTGTACGGCGTCCATGTCGACGCTGGCCGTCTCGATCTGTCGCAGTCGCTGGACGCGCTCGGGATCGACGATCGCGACCTGCCGCTGACGGCGTCGGAAAAACAGGCGACGGTCGCCGACCTGTTGACGGCCCGCTCGGGAGTCTACCATCTCGCGAACTGCCAGGGTCAAGCGGACCTGATCTTCGCGGCGCAGGAAAACGTCTGAGCCTACGCAAATGGACACCTTCTCCCTGGCCCTTGTCCTGGCTGCCGCCGTCTTCCACGCGGCCTGGAACCGTCTGCTGCACGAGACCCCTGATCGTGTCGCCACGATGGCGGTCGCCGGCCTCATCGGCGGCGCCCTCCTGCTGCCTGCCGCCGTGGCCGCGCCGCCGGGTCGCGTGCTCCCGCTCATCGTCCTCGTCACCACGGTGCGGCGCCACACCGTGGACCATGCAGCAGCCATCGGCTTCGCGACGTTAACCGGGGTCGCGATTGCCACGTACTCCCTCATCGACGCCCGCGCCGTCCACCAAGTGTCGCCCGCCGGCTATCTCGGCCCGGTGTTGGCGCTGGAGGGTCTCCTACTGGGTCATGTTGCATTTAATGCGGCATTCCTGGAAGCCCGAGCACTCTCGACAGGCCGGTAAAGCATTCCCGGCTTATTTGTAGCGTGACCCACTACTGGTCCTCTGGATGAGGGGGGCATGGTCTCGCCTGCGTCGCGCGGCGCGTCCGGGGATCGGAGTCGCCGTCGGGACGGTCGTGGCCTACCTCCTTGTTCTCCTGGCGTTCCAGCGGACGGGCACGGGACGGGTCGCCACGTTGCGCGAAGTCTCGGTGCTCGTCGGCCTCCTGCTCGCGCGCGAGCAGGTCGGCTGGCGCGTCTGGATTGGCGCGGCCCTGGTCGTCTCGGGCGCCGTCGCGGCAGTCCTCTAATCCCACTGCGGTCATCAGTATCCGTTCCCCGCTGTGTAGATCGCAGCGCAGTGGCGGATGCCACCGCAGTGGCAGTGGCATCCGTTCCCCGCTGTGTAGATCGCAGATTTTCATCCGTGGGGCGTCCCGCGGGGACATGACAATCTGCCATGCGGCTTTAGCCGTGGGCCGCGTCCCATCCGCACGAGTCGCGCCCAACCCTATCGTGCCGCGCTCGCTACACCGACGCCGACGGCCTGGGTACGTTCGCGCGAAAGGGGCATGGGCGACGGCCGGACGCGCAGCAGGCGCGCCGGCAGCGCCGGCAGCCACCAGTTCCAGCGCCCGAACAACGAGACCAAGGCCGGGACCAGCAGCATACGCACCACCGTGGCGTCCAGCAGGATGCCCGCCGCCAGCCCCGTGGCCAGCATCTTGATGTCCGTGCCGGGGCTCGAGGCCAGCGAGACGAAGGTCAGCATCAGGATCGTCGCCGCGCTGGTCACCAGGCGGCCGGTGTGCCCGATGCCCCCGACCACCGCCGCGTCGGTCGAGCCGGCGCGGTCGTACTCTTCGCGCACGCGCGAGAGGATGAACACCTCGTAGTCCATCGACAGCCCGAAGAGGAAGGCGAAGATCATCAAGGGAATCCAGGCGGTGATCGCGCCGGTTGCCGCGATGCCCCAGAACTGCGCCGAGCCGAAGCCGTGCTGCCAGACCAGCGTCATCGCGCCCCAGGCCGCGCCGACCGAGACCACGTTGAGCAACAGCGCCTTGAGCGGCAGCAGCAGCGAGCGGAAGGCGCGCACCAGCAGCACGAAGGTGACGAGGGCGATCAGGCCGATCATCAGCGGGAAACCTCCGTAGATCGCCGCCACGAAGTCGGCATCCGCGGCGGCCTGGCCGCCGACGCGCGCGGACGCGGGACCGGTGTGCGCCGCCTGCCGCACGCGGTCGAGCGTGGCGTGGCCGCCCGCCGAGGCGCCATCGGCCGCGGGCAGCACGTCGATCAGCGCCGTCCCACCGCGACGCCAGGCCGCATCGAGCGGGGCTACCGCGCCGCGCACACCCTCGACCCGATCCAGGCGGCCGACCAGCGCGGCGGCGGCGCGCGGCGCGGCCAGCGCCTCGATGGGGTCGAGCGCGCCGGCGCCGATCCCCGAGGTCTCCAACGCGCGCAAGCCCTGATACGCGGGGCCGGATGTGGCCAGGGCGTCGGCGGAGGGATTGCCGAGCATCAGACCGGTGAGGGGAACCAGCAGCGCGCCGAGGAGGAGCGTGGCCGCGCCCGCGGCGATCCAGCGTCGCCGCACCACGCCGCGCGCCCACGCCGCCCACACGCGGCTCGGTCGCTCGCTATGACCGTGGCGCGGCCAGTCGAGGACCGGTCCCACCGTCGAGAGCAGCGCCGGCAGCAGCGTGCAGGCCACCAGCACCGTCACCAGCGGGATGAGCAGGCCGCCGTAGCCCACGCTGCGCAGGAAGGGCAGGGGCAGCACGACGAGGGCCAGCAGGCTGACGCCGACCGTGGTGCCGCTGAAGACGACCGCGCGGCCGGCCGTGGCCATGGCGCGCCGCACCGCCTCATCATTGGCATGGCCGCGGGCGCGCTCCTCGCGCCAACGCGTGACGATGAGCAGCGAGTAGTCGATGGCGATGCCCAGGCCGATCAGCGCGATCAGGAACTCCACGATGGTGTTGACGCTGGTGACGGCGGTGAGGCCCCAGACCAGCAGGAAGGTGGTGGGGATGGACACGAGCGCGACGAGCAGGGGCACGACAGCGAGGAACGAGCCGAACACGAGGATCAGGATGAGCAGCGCGCCCAGCCCGGTGATCAGGGTCTCGGCCAGCACGCTCGGCGAGCTGCCACTGCTCTTGGCGGTGGCCGCCTCCGCTACCAGCACGTCGCGGCCGGTGATCTGGATCCGCGCCCCCGCGATGGGATGGGCCGCCAGCGCCCGCTTGACGGTCCCGACGGGCGGCGGGGCCTGGGCGCCCGAACCGGGCAAGGCGACCGGATAGACGAGGGCGAAGGTGGTGCGCCCATCCGAGGAAACGAAGGCCTGATTGCCGGTCGAGGCGTAGGAGACGATGCGGGCGCCAGGCAGCGCCGCTTGCACCGCCGCGAAGGCGGCGGCGAGCGTAGCCCGGACGCTGGGGGTGGCGACGGTCACGCCACGGGGCAAGGTAATGACGGGCACGAGGGGGGACGCGCCGCCGCCCGTGCCATATGTACGCAGGATGGCGGCGTTCGTCGCGACACCTTCGTAGCCCGTGGGGGCGGAGTACTGCTGCGAGAGGGCGTTGGCCGCCTGCCCGGACGAGGCCAGGCCGGCGACGGCGACGACGATCCAGAACGCGGCGACGATGATCCGATGCCGCAGAATCCAACGTGTGACTGTTTCCATGCTGCTATCCTGTCCTTTCGTGTCTCATGTTTTCGTCTTCGACCGCCACGCCCAGCGGGCGCGACCGGGTGACATCTCCCATGGTAGGGGCCAACGTTGAACAAAATGGGGGGCGAACGTTGAACGATCCTTGAACAGTCCTTGAAGAATGGCGTCAGGCATGGGCGGAGCTTGGGGCGAGCGTCCGCGTGAAGAAGTCGGTCACCATCCGCACCAGATCCGTGGCCGAAGGCTGTTCGCCGGGCGTGATCAGCCCGTGGCCGGTGTTCTTGACCATCACCAGGGTGACTGGTGAGCCGGCGGCTCTGAGCCGCTGCGCCAGCTCCCACGCGTGCCGGGGTGGGATCATGGTATCCTGTGTCCCTTGCAAGATCAGAAAGGGCGGATCGTGCGGCGCGACGTCAGTCACGGGACTGGCGGATCGCCGCAGCGTCGCCGAGTTGCCCAGAACGAGTTGGAAGATGGCGCGGGCGAAGGCGTTCGAGTCGTCGGTCCTGGCGACGTCGGTCGGGCCGAACATGTCGACCACGGCCTGAAGCCGGCTCGACTGGTCTTGATATTGGCCTCCGTCGAAGCCGGCCGCGGGCCCGGCGGTACCCAGCAGAGCGACCAGATTGCCGCCCGCGCTACTCCCCCAGGCGCCGATGCGGGTCGCGTCGATCCCCAGCGCGGCGGCATGGGCGCGTAGGAAACGCACTGCGCATGTGGCGTCCTCGATCTGGTCCGGCCAGGGGTACAGCGGGGCAAGGCGGTAGTCGATGGACGCCACCACGAAGCCGCGAGCGTTTAGCGTCTCACGCAACTGCGGGAATAGCGCGGCGTCATTACCGGCGAGGCCCGCGCCAATCCCCTGGCTCTCCCGGGCACCCATGATCCATCCGCCGCCATGGACGTAGAGCACGGCCGGGGCCGGGCGTGTCGCCCGCGCCGCCGGCTCGTACACATCCATAGGGAGCGCGACACCGCCCGGCGTGCAGTAGGTGAATGAGGTCATCCGGCCAGCCGGCGCATGGGCCACTGCCGCGGGCCAGCGCACATCGTCGGTCTGCCCCATCACGCCGACGATCGTCAGAGCCACCACGGGCAGGACCGACGGTGGGAACGCCAGGGCCGTGAGCCACCACCGCCCTCGTCCCGGCCATGGGCGGCGCAGGATGACGATGAGGAGCAGCGCCGAGGCGATTTCCATGGCGGTGCACAGGAGGTCGCTGAGTCCGACGCCCAGGGGTTGCCAGGGGACGGGGCCGAGCGGAAGTCCGACGGTGCGCGACAGGGTCCACAGAGCGGCCACGCCTATGTTGACGGCCATGGCGCCGGCGAGCAGGCGCCGCGCGGGGAAGACCAGGAGCCCGAGCGCCAGGAGGAGCTGGACGGCCCCGGCGCCGAGGAAGAAGAGGCCGAACAGCCGGTAGTCCTCCAGATGGCCCGGCGCGACGGCAAGATGGATGGCGGCAGCCCCGAGGAGCAGCACGACTGCCAGGTTGAGCAGGGGGCCGCGCCGCACGCGGTGGGGACGGCGATCGACCTCCCGCTGGAGATGGGGTGTAGACGGGGTCATGTCGGCACGCTCCGTCTGCTCAAGCGTCGGTCGGCGGATGATAGCGCTCATGCTGCTAGCCTGTCCTTTCTTTTAATAACCGTGTGACGCGTTTGCTCTTCGACCGCGATCATCCGTTGTGCGCGTCGATCACCACCGGATGACACTTCCCATCGTAGGACCGAACTTTGAACAAACAGGGGGACCAATGTTGAACGATTCTTGAACGATTCATGAATAGGTCGCGCCATCCCGTCAAACGCCCGCGCCATGCGTCATAATAGGGCTACATGATTGGACGTACGGGTACTCCCAACGCCGCGGGAACCGGACAAAAGGAAGGAAAGGAGGAGTGAGAGATGACAACGCAGCCCACCGTCCTCGTCGTGGACGACGAGGACGGCATCGTCGAGCTGATGCGTGACTTTCTGGAGGCCGATGGCTTTGCCGTCCACGTGGCGCGCGACGGCGCCGCGGCCCTGACGGCGCTGGCCAGTGAGCCGGTGGACTGCGTGCTGCTCGACGTGATGATGCCGGGTCTCTCCGGCTTCGACGTGTGCCGGCGCATCCGCGCGGCGGCCGACGTGCCGATCCTGTTCCTCTCGGCGCGCGACGGCGACAGCGACAAGATTCGCGGTCTGCGCCTGGGGGCCGACGACTACGTCGTCAAGTCCGCCACGCCCGACGAGGTGGTAGCGCGGGTCCGGGCGGTGCTGCGCCGCTACCGGCCCGGCGTCCCCGCGCCGGAGAGCGTCGACGAGGGCGTGCTCGATTTCGGGCGGTTGGTCGTCGACGTGCGGGCGCACGAGGTGCGCGTGGACGGCGCGCCGGTGGCGATGCCCGCGCGCGAGTTTGCCTTGCTACGGCTGTTCGCCGAGCACCCGCGACAGGTCTTCAGCCGCGACCGGCTATTCGAGCTGGGCTGGGAGTCTTTCGGCGACCGGAGCACCGTGACCACGCACATCCGGCGCCTGCGCGAGCGCATCGAGCAGGACCCGGCCGAGCCGCGCTATATCGTGACCGTGTGGGGCGTGGGCTACCGCTTCGAGGGGGCGCCGCGATGACGATGACGCTGCGTCGACGCGGGCGGCCGCTCTCGCTACGGGTGTGGCTGATCCTGGCCGTGGTCGCCGTCGTCGCCGCCACGACGATTGCCGAGATCGCGTTAGGTCGCGCCATGGTGTCGTGGCAAAGCCATGCGGATGCGGCCAGGCTGGACGGCGTGCGCGGCATCATCGACGCCAACGCGGCGCGCTGGCGCGACCCCTCCTGGCAACGACGGGCGGGGACGATGCTTGCCGCGCTCGACGTGGAGGCCGCCCTGTTTAGCAGGGGCGCCACTAGCCCGGTCTTCGCCACCGCGGGCGCGCGCCGCTTCCTGGATACGGGCCTGCCGGCGGGCACAGCGGGCACAAACACGGGCGTCGATCCGTCGGCGTCGCAAACGACGGCGACCTTCCAGCGCATCGTCATCCCGGACCCGGCGCGTCCCTCCGCGACGGCCTACCCGTCGCGGGGTGTCGCGTTGCTCCTGTTCACCGGCCCGGCGCCCGGCTCGCCTTCGCCCTGGCTGTGGCCCCTGGCCGCCGCGGCCGCCATCCTGCTGGTCCTGGTCGGCGCGATCGTGCTGCTGGGCCGCCTCGTGCTGCGCCCGCTAGCCGCGATGAGCCGCGCCGCGCAGGGCATCGCGGGCGGCGACCTGGACGTGCGCCTGCCGTCGTCCCCGGCGCGCGAGGTGGCCGAGGTCGCCGCGGCGCTGGAGGGCATGAGCGCGGCACTGCGAGAGGCGTTGACGCGGCAAAACAGGCTGGAGGACGAGCGCCGGCTGTTCATCGGCGCCATCGCGCACGACCTGCGCACGCCCCTGTTCATGCTGCGGGGCTATCTACAAGGGCTGGAGAACGGAGTGGCCGCGACGCCCGAGCGCATGGCGCACTATGTCGCCGCCTGCCGCGCCAAGGCCGACGCCCTGGAGCGGCTAATCGCCGACCTCTTTGCCTACACGCGGCTGGAGCACCTGGAGCAGCAGCCCGCGTGCGCGCCGCTCGACCTTGGCGTTTTGCTCGAGGAGTCTGTCGAGGGTATCCAGGCTCCAGCGGCCGCCAGGGGGATCATGCTGGCGCTGGATGGACCGGCGGAGCCCTGCATGCTGTCGGCGGACGGCCACCTGCTGGCGCGCGCCGTGGACAATCTGCTGGATAATGCCCTGCGCCATACGCCCGATGGCGGATGTATCCGCGTGTCCTGGGAGCGAGAGGACGCTGCCGTCCGCGTCGCGGTGGCGGATAGCGGGCCGGGCATCGCCGCGCACGACCTGCCACACATCTTTACCCCGCTGTACCGCGGAGAGTCCTCGCGCAACCGCCAGACCGGCGGCGCGGGCCTGGGTCTGGCCATCGCCCAGCGCATCCTGACGGCGCATGGCGGCGACCTCACCGCCGCCAACAACCCCACGGGCGGGGCCATCTTCAGCGCCACGCTTCCCGCCCCCAGCCACGCCTTTGTCCCGGCGGAACCCGTGGGCGCGGCCGGGTTATAGCAACGCGTCGAGGTATAACCACGGGCGCCACACGGCACAGTTGATTGGGGTACGCCGTGCCTAGAGCCCTGCAATGCCGGTATTATACGGGTGCGCCACTTTTTCGCGTTGTAGGAGGAAGGTGTTTCACTGGGACCGCCGCGGGGACCGCGGCATGCCATCGCAAGCGGGGTGGCGCCGGTCATCCAGCGATCCGGCCCCCGGTCGCCCGCAATCGTCCACCGTGGCCGCGCCCGTACAATACAGGTGTATTGACGGTGTGCACGTGACGCCTGTACACCATAGAGAATGATGTGTAGACATGTATTGGAATGGATCAGAAGGAGCGAGGCGGTACGATGGGCGATAATAATCCGGAGGATGAGATCGTCCTCGACCCGCAGCGCGACCATCGCCTGCGCGAACTGATGGAGTTGCGTGACGGCGACGACCGACCCCTCACGCCAAACGAGGACGACGAGTTGGAAGCCCTCTCACGAGAGATGGCGCGGGCGCTTATCGCGCGCCACATCGAGGCGTTGGCGCGGGAGCGCCACATCCCCACAGAGGAGGCGCGCGCGCGGGTCATGGCGGCGACGGCGGACGCGGCCTTATTCTGGGAAGCAATCGCGACCGACCCAGAGCGCATGGCGGCGGAGGTCGAGGCGGCGCGCGACCGTCGCCGCGTGAAAGCCGGGTAGGCAATGCCGGCTCCCTATCCGGGCGCCTTGAATGACCGCATCGCCAAGCTTCATAGCCAGAGGCGCAACGATCCCCGCGATCCCGTGGCGCGTGACATCGTGCGCCAGCGAGCCGCGATGGTTAACGGGATGGACGCCTGAGCCTCACGCATGGTCGCGCTACGGCTTCACGCCAGCTTGCTCGCGCGATACTCAGTCGGTCGCGCAGATCCCTCGCCAATTCGTCGTATGTGCGGCACGTGATCCCGCGCGAGTCGACGATGACATGATCTCGCCACCACTCAAAGCGATGCCGTTCGCTATGGCCAACGATGGCGCTGTCACGCCCAATCACAAGTAAGCCCGCTGCCTGGATAGACCTCTTGCCGAATTGCGTCTCGAACTGCGGCGTATTCTGCTGGGATTCGATGAGCCAGAACCAATCCACGACCTGACAGTACCCCTGCTGGAACCGCGGCGCCCAATGCGACGTGCGCCGGCCGACATGCCTGAAGATGCTATTGGCTTTCGCGTCCTCGAACTCGACGAAGCAGTAACGTTTGCGATGCCAGTCCCCCACCACCACGTCGGGCCTGAAGAGACCTAACAGCGGTAGTTCGTGTGCCATGCAATCATACCGAACCATATCGGAGTTGTAGAATCCCAGCACGAGCGAAAGTTGAGGGTGCATCCCGAAGAATGATAGGATATCAGCCTTCTCGTCCAGATCTACCTTGCTCGCCAGCAAAGCATCGAAGTCGTCGAGACCACGTAGCGCCTGCGACGCGTCCAGAGTGAGGGACTGGAATCCTGGCGGTGCTGTCGGCTCCGTCGGGCTAGAAGGAGTGTGCGACATTGCGGAGCGTACGCTGCCGGAGCACGTCGATCACGGTCATGGTACGCGCGCCCGATATGCGCGCAAATACCCGTATATCCGGTGCGCCACGCACACGAAACGCATAGTATGGTCCTGTCGCGTCACTCATCGTCGCGACGCCGGACATCACCACGACGTGGTAGTCGCGCCGATGAGCATCCAATCCCTCACGCGCGATAACCTCCAGCGCGTCATGAACCGCTGCCTGTTCATTGGGCGCGAGTTGGCGTAGCACAGCGCGTGCCCGGCTGTCGATCACAACGCGCAAGCGATGATCCGTTGTTGTGGTCGCGTCCGTTTCTGACTCCACCTGCATATCCATATGTCCCTCCACTTTCCCTTAGCATAACGCATGGCAATGGCCGGCGCCGGGAACAAGTAGAAGGTATGCTGAGAGTGTTGTGTGCCTCGAAACAAGTGTAGAACATGAGAAGGCGGAGGTGCAGGGTATGGCCGGGCTGAGGCGTCCGATCGAGGCCGTGCTGGGCCGGCACTATGCGTGCCCAAGCGGGATAGTCGGCCGGCTGGTCGGCGAGCGCATGGTGCGCCAGCACGTGCCCGAGACGCTCTGGACGGTGTCGCTGCTGGGGATCGAGCGGGAGGACCGGGTGCTGGAGATCGGCTTCGGCGCGGGGCAGGCGGTCGAGCTTGTTGCGGCGCGGGCGACCGATGGCCATGTCGCCGGCATCGACCTCTCGCGGACCATGGTGCGGGCGGCGACGCGGCGCAACCGGCGCGCGGTCGCGGCGGGGCACGTCGCTCTGCGGCAGAACGATGTGGCGGCCCTGCCCTACGCGGACGGACAATTCGACAAAGTCCTGAGCATCCACACCCTGTACTTCTGGCCGGACCCCGAGCGCGCCCTGGCCGAGATATTCCGCGTGCTGCGGCCCGGCGGCCGCGTGGCGCTGACGCTCTCGCCCGGCAAGGTCGGCGAGGCGGAGGGTGCGGGCTACCGTGCCAGGGTGGACGAGCGGATCATCCCGGCCATGGAACGCATCGGCTTCTCAACGGTTCGCGTGGAGCAAGGTCCGGACTCGCGGCAATACAGGACGGTAGCCGTGTTTGGTGTGACGTAGCGGCGCCCGTCGCACAGAGGCTGTAAGGATGGTTTGGCATGGATGCGGATGTCGTCGCCTGGCTGGAACAGTGGTACCAGGCGCACTGCAACGGCGATTGGGAACACCGCTCGGGGATCAGGATCGAGACGCTCGACAATCCGGGATGGCACGTCCGGATCGATCTCGAGGGGACCGGTATGGCGGACAAACCGTTTGCGCAGCCCGACGTTGGTCAAGGCGCCGACGACGGCGATTGGCTGTACTGCGACGTGCAAGACGGCGCCTTCGACGGTTATGGCGGGCCGGGGCAACTAGGCGCGATCCTGCATGCTTTCCAAGAGTGGTGCGCCCGCTTCCCATCGCGGGACATGCCGTTATCGCCGCAGCAGCAGGATCTTATCGACGCGCGCGAGAGCATCGAGAGGGTACGACGCGTTCTCGGAGGGAAAAACGGGCCCGAGGAGTGTCGCGCGGATGGCTGCGAGCGGTTGCACGTCGCGCACAGCGTCTTCTGCGGTGATCACCACATCGCCAACCTTCAACGCGTCGGAGCGTTGCCCGTTATCTCCGCCGATGGATTGCGTGTCCTCCGTCGCGCGGACGATTAGCAGGCGAGTCTCCCATGCTCTCCAGGATGAGGCCTTTTACTTACAACGGGATGTTGCCGTGCTTGCGGCTGGGACGGGCCTCGCGCTTGGTGCGGGCCATGGCCAGCGCCCGGATCAGCTCGGGGCGGGTCTGTTGCGGCTCGATCACGCGGTCGATATAGCCGCGTTGCGCCGCGTCGTAGGGGTTGGCAAAGCGGGCTGTGTAGTCGGCGGTCAGCGCGGCGGCCGTCGCCGCGGGGTTGTCGGACGCGGCCAGTTCGCGGCGGAAGATGACGTTGACCGCGGCCGAAGGACCCATCACGGCGATCTCGGCGGTGGGCCAGGCAAAGTTGAAGTCGGCCCCAATATGCTTGGAGCACATCACGTCGTAGGCCCCGCCGTAGGCCTTGCGCGTGATCACGGTCAGCTTGGGCACGGTGGCCTCGGCGTAGGCGTAGAGCAGCTTGGCCCCGTGGCGGATGATCCCGCCATACTCCTGCGCCGTGCCGGGCAGGAAGCCGGGCACGTCGACGAATGTGACCAGCGGGATGTTGAAGGCGTCGCAGAAGCGCACGAAGCGCGCCGCCTTGGTCGAGGAGTCGATGTCCAGCGTCCCGGCCAGGTGGCGCGGCTGGTTAGCCACCACGCCGACGGGGTGGCCGTCAAGGCGAGCGAAGCCGATGGCAATGTTGGGGGCGAAGTGAGGCTGCACCTCGAAGAAGTCCCCCTCGTCGACCACCGCCGTGATGGCCTGGGTGATGTCATAGGGCTTGGTCGAGGCGGCCGGGATCAGCGTGGCCAGGGAGGCGTCCTCGCGGTCGGGATCGTCGGCCGGCCGCTCATAGGGCGGGTCGTCGAGGTTGTTGGAGGGCATGAACGAGAGCAGGCGCTGCACGTCGTCGATGGCGTCCTGCTCGGTGGGGGCGGCAAAGTGGGCCACGCCGGAGCGGCGCTCGTGCGTGTCGGCGCCGCCCAGCTCCTCGTGCGTCACGTTCTCGCCGGTCACGGCGCCGACCACGTCGGGGCCGGTGATGTACATCTTGCCGATGTCGCGCACCATCACGATGAAGTCGGTGATGGCGGGGGAGTAGACCGCGCCGCCGGCGCAGGGGCCGGCCACCAGCGAGATCTGCGGCACCACGCCCGAGGCGCGCACGTTGCGGTAGAAGATGTCGGCGTAGCCGCCGAGCGAGACCACGCCCTCCTGGATGCGCGCGCCGCCCGAGTCGTTGATGCCGACGACGGGGCAGCCGACCTTCAGCGCAAGGTCCATCACCTTGCAGATCTTCTCGGCGAAGACCTCGCCCAATGAGCCGCCGAAGATGCTGAAGTCCTGCGAGAAGACCACGACCTTGCGCCCGTCGATCGTGCCGTGCCCCGTCACCACGCCGTCGCCGGGGATGCGGCGCTCGGCCAGGCCGAAGTTGTCGTTGCGGTGCATGGCGAAGCGGTCCAGTTCCACGAACGAGCCGGGGTCGAGCAGCAGGCCGATGCGCTCGCGAGCGGTGAGCTTACCCTTGGCGTGCTGGCTCTGGCGCGCTTTCTCCTCCAGCTCAACCGTCGCCTCGCGGTCGCGCCGCCGCAACTCCTCCACGCGCGCCTCCCCACCCGACGGCCCTGCTGTCCCCGCCGCGTCAGTCCCGACCTCATCCTGACCTATGGCCATCGACCCTATCCCTCCTCATCGCCCCTCTTCTGTGTGTGACGCTGTGCGAAGGATACGACAGATAAGGCCGGGCCGCAAATACGCGTCCAGCCGCTCCATTCTAAATCATGTTTTCGCGTATCATGACGTAGACAAGTCCGTGATCGCGGCTTTTTCGGAGAGCTTGAGCATGACGGATGCGCCGCACACACTGACCATCGCGGATTGGGGATGCAACGACCTCGCACTGCTCCGAACCAACCGCTCAAGGAAGTGACACGATGCGCGAGATACTGGACAAGGTTGAAGAGTGGCGAGCGCGCGGCGAGCGGATCGCCGTGGCCACGGTGCTGACGACATCCGGCGCCACCCCCCGGCCAGCCGGGGCCAAGCTGGCCGTCACCGCGAGCGGCGCCGTCGCCGGCTCCATCAGCGGCGGCTGCGTCGATACGGACGTCATCGAGCACGCCATGACCGTCTTGGCGACCGGCCGGCCCCGGGTCGTCGAGTACGGGTACTCACCGGACATGACGTGGGAGGTGGGCCTGATGTGTGGCGGCTCGGTGCAGGTCTTCGTCGAGCCGCTGGAACCAGCCATGGCCGGACCGGGAGGCCTGAACAGCCCCGTCGACCGGTCCTGGGGCGAGCGATTGGCCGAGCAAGCGGGTCCGCCTGCCTGCCGCGTCTGACGGATCGAGCATGAGCCTGTTCGACCGCCTCGCCGCCGCCCTCCGTGACGATGTGCCCGTGGCCGTGGCCACGGTGGTGCGACCGAGCGAACGGGCGGGCGCCAAGCTGCTGGTCTTCCTTGACGGTCAGGTCGAGGGCAGCCTGGGCGATAGCACGCTCGACGGCCAGGTGCGCCGGGACGCCGCGCGGCTATTGAGCAACGGCGTGAGCGAGCTGCGCGCCTACCCCGGCGCCACGGAGGACGCGTCGTCCGAGCCCTACGCGGTCTTCGTCGAGTCGCATGCCCCGCTGCCGCGCCTGCTGATCATGGGATCGGTGCATGCCGCCCCCGCCCTCTGCGCCCTGGCGGCGCGGGTGGGCTACCGCGTGACGGTCGTCGATGCTCGCGCCACCTACACCACGCGCGAGCGGTTCCCCGACGCCGTCGAGCTCATCGTGGCCTGGCCGCATCACGCGCTGGAGACGCTACCGCCGCTCGACGCGTCGACCTACGTCGCCGTGCTGACCCACGATCCCAAGTTCGAGGAGCCTTTGCTGCCAGTGCTGCTGCGCGGCGAGGCGCGCTACGTCGGCCTGATCGGGAGCAGGCGCACGCAACAGCAGCGCCGCGATCTGCTGCGCCGGCTCGGCGTCGGCGAGTCCGAGCTGGCGCGGCTGCACGGTCCCATTGGGCTCGACATCGGCGCGGTGACGCCCGAAGAGATTGCCATTGCCATCCTGGCCGAGATGACGGCGGTCAAATACGGCCGCACGGGCCGGCCCCTGAAAGATAGTCTTTAGTCATTAGTTTTTAGTCGTTAGTCGGTCGTGGTGGCGAAGGCCTCGCGGTACTCGATCGACTATATCGACGTCCATCGGCTACCTGCTGGTGACTAACGACTAATTACTAATTACTAACGACTACGTGCTACAATCCTCCTGTATATAGGAGAAGATGAACGATGCCGTGGCTGGATAATTTGCTGGACGAGCCGGGAGCCGACACGACGGTCGGGCGGGCCGACGCGCTACAGGATAGCCTCGACTCATCCGAGATGAGCGCCGCCTTCGCCGCGCGGCTCGCCGCCCGCCTGGCGCGCACCTGGGCTGCAGCCGAGGACCTGCTGGTACAGCTCGACCGTTGTACCAATGCGATCGCCACGCGCAGCCGCGCCGATACGCTGCTGACGCTGGTGCGCGGACGCGATGTGGGCCTCAACTTCGCGGCCGAAATCCGGGCGCTGCTCGACACCTGGTTAGCCTGGGAAGAGACCATGCCGGAGAGCCCCAACGACCTGCGCGACGAGGACGAGGCCGCGCCCGCCGTGGAAGGCCAGGCGATCCGCGCGTCCGTCGAGGACCGCATCGGCGTGCGCGATGTCCGCGACGGTCTGTTCGATCTCGGCTGCCCCGATGAGATCGCCGTGCGTTTCACCGACGACGTACACGACCTCTTCCACGAGTTGGCCGGCTTCCTCTCCTACATGGAACGCCTGGCGTCGGGACCGCATGACCCGAATACCTGCCGCGACCTGCTCTACAAACTGATGGAGCCGTGGGACCCCGGCCTCGTCACCCATGGCGCCTGGCACCTGGGCCTGTTCGAGGACGACGATCAGGGGCGCTACCACCCCGGCATGTTGGGCTGGAGCCTTGCCGTGATGGACTATCTGCGTGGGTAGGCATTGAATCGCGTGATACCGTGACGACAGAGGCCGCTTCTTCAGAGGCGCAACAGCAACCGCGGGAAGGGCTGGAGCGCGGCCTCGTCATCCGGCTCGAAGGAGGCTTCTACACCGTCCAGCACGGCGCGCTGCAGACGCTGTGCACGCTGGCCAAGCGGCTGCGCCGCGGCCAGCGCACGCAGACCAATCCGCTGGCCATCGGCGACGACGTGGGCTTCCGGGCCATCAACGAGGAGCAGGGCATCGTCGAGGAGATCTTCCCCCGGCGCAATGAATTGGCGCGCGCCGCTCCCGGGCGCGAGGCGGTGCGCCAGGCCCTGGCGGCGAACCTGGACCTCTTGCTGATCGTCACCGCCCTGCGCCTGCCGCCGCCAAGTCTGGCGCGCGTGGACCGCTTCCTGGTCATCGCGGCGCAGTCGGGAATCCCCACCGCCATCGTCGTCACCAAGACCGACCTCGGTGCGCCCGGCGAAGCCGAGGCTGTCTACGGCCTGTACCGGGGCGCGGGCTACGCGTTGTACCCCACCAGCGTCTCGACCGGCGAGGGCGTCGCCGCCGTGCGCGACGCGCTGGCGGGCCGGACGAGCGCGGTGATCGGCGCGTCGGGCGCCGGCAAGTCGAGCCTGCTCAACGTGGTGCAACCCGGCTTGCGTCTGCGCGAGGGCGACCTGAGCGAGAGCACCGGTAAGGGCCGCCACACCACCGTCGTGGCCGAACTGATCCCCCTTGTCGAGGGAGGTTTTGTGGCCGATACCCCCGGCCTGCGCGGCATCGAACCCCACGACCTCGATCCCGACATCCTGGAGACGTACATGCCCGAGTTCGAGCCCTATCTCGGCCACTGCCGCTTCTCCCCCTGCTCGCACCTGCACGAGCCGGGCTGTGCCGTGCGCGCCGCCATCGCGGCGGGCGCGGTTGCCGAGAGCCGCTATGGTAGTTATGTCAAACTCTATGCGGAAGCTCGATCCAACGTGCGTCCAGAGTGGGCGCACTGAGGGGCTCCAGGCCGAGAGGGTCGGTTATACTTATATTTTGAGGAGGTTAAGGGTCAGACACGATGGGTCTCATGCGGTACACAGTCGTCGCCGAGAACGGCGGCGTCAGCTTTGTCGGGGACGAATACATGCTCCCCGCCCTGGTGGCGGCTTGCGCCACCAACCCGACCACGGTCGAGGGCTTCCTGGCCTCGGCGCACGAGTACGATCGCCGGCCAAAAGATCAGGTGCGCAACGCGCTGGCGGTCTTCGACGAGCACAACGTGCCCGAACGGTACGACGCCATCCACCGGGCGCTGGCCGAGACGCCCACCGGCTACGCCGCGGCCTTCCGCATTGTGGATGACCAGACGCGCGCGGCCAGCCTGCAGCCGGTCAAGGCCGGGCTGATCATCTTCAACCTGCGCGAGCGGCGCATCATCCAGGTGCAGAACAGCACCGGCGAGGTCGTGCGCGAAGGGCAGGCCCGCCATCACAACGGCCGCCAGTGGACCCAGCGCCTGCACAACTATACCCTTCCGGATAGCTGGCGCATCGTACCATAGTAGGCAGTGGGCAGTAGGCAGTTCACAGAAGGTACGAGCCTGCGACTGCGGTCGCATGGCAAACCACGCCGACTGCAGTCGGATGAACACGCTCGTCACTGCCCACTGCCCACTGCCCACTGCCCACTGCCCACTGCCCACTGCCCACTGCCCACTGCCCACTGCCCACTGCCCACTGCCCACTGCCTACTGCCCACTGCCCACTGCCTACGTCGTCCCCTGGAGCCAGTGCGCGATCCCGTTGGCCAGGGACTGCCATGGCGACGGCGGCTGGTCGGGCGCCGCGAAGAAATCGGAGGGCAGACTCGTCGACGGAAGCGTGCGCAAGCTATCGACGACCGTCACGTATCCGTCGACCGTCGCGGGAGGTCCTGACGCGCGCGGCTCTCGCGTCGTCTCGACGCGGAATCGCAGCGGCAGCCCCGTCACGCCATCCAGCCAGACGCGCACCGGCCCCACGGAACGGAAGGGCCAGTTGACGCCCGTCGTCACAAACGTCGTGGCTAGGCGGTTCCCGATACCAACCGATTCCGTCGTACCAGGGACGGCGCGCCGCGAGAGGGACGCAAACAGGTCCCGCACGCCCTCTCGCGTTAGCAGCGCCGGCTCCTGCGCGGGCTTGATTGCGCCGCGCCGCCAAGGCGCGCCGGGACGGTCGCGAGCGACAACGATCCCGATGGTGTTGGTCAGGTCGAGATAGTAGAGCGTCTGCCATCTATCGGGCGCGTTAGATGGGTCCGACAGGGTCACGCGAGCGCGGCGCAGCACGGAATCGGTGAAGACCTCGGCATGCGTGGGCCGCGAACCCGGCGCCAGGCCGGTCGAGGTGAAGCGCGCGTCCAGGACGGTGTGCGGCTGGGGCCTGTCGCGTACCGCCGCCACGACGAGCACGCTCGCCGCCATGAGCAACGCCAGCGCGGCGAAGGCCGCGATCCACGCCAGCCGTAGTCGCCAGGACATGCGGCCCTCAGATTGCCCTGGGCGGCCCCAGGACCTGCTCGTAGAGATGGGCCTGACGCTCGATGGCCTCGTTGTACCGCGCGTGGCGCCGGGGGTCGGGCTCGTAGGCCTCGCCGAGGTCGGTCGGCGCGGCGGCGATGTCGGCGAGCAGGCCAAGCGACTCCAGCGCCAGCAGGGCCGCTCCCCGGCTGCTGGCCTCGTGCTCCGTCGAGGCGATGACGCGCCGGTCCAGCACGTCGGCCATGATCTGCAGCCAGGCGGGCGAGCCCAGCAGCGCGCCGCCCGAGCAAACCACCGGCGCGTCCGGCGCGGCCACGGGTCCCAGCCGCCGCAGGATCAAGGCGAAGCGATAGGAGATGGCCTCGAGCGAGGCGCGCACGATCTCGGCCGGCTTGGTACCCAGGGTCAGGCCCGCGATGGCCCCGCGCGCCGACGCGTTCCAGTCGGGGGAGCGCTCGCCGGCCAGAAACGGCAGCATGGTCAGCCCATGCGCGTCGGGCTCCATCGCCGCCACCTCGGCCTCCAGGTCGGCAATGGCGTCGAGTTGCAGCGCCTGGCGCAGCCAGGCGAAGACGTTGCCCCCCTCGCTGAGGGCGCCGCCCAGCAGCGGACGCCGCCTGTCCACCCGATAGAACCATAGCCCCGGCACGACCTCCCGATCGGGCTGGCCCAGCACCACGCGCGCCGCGCCCGAGGTGCCAATGTTGAGGGCGATGCGCTCGGGCGTGCAGCAGCCGCTGCCCACGTTGCCGCAGGCGCCATCGCCCACGGCGGGGAACCAGGGCACGTTGGCCAGGGACGGCCAGCGCGAAGCCCATTCGCCCTGCAATCCATGCGGCGCGTCGGCCTTGTCCAGGTCGATCAGGGGCGCCAGCCGGGCGGGGTCGAGGCCAATCGCCCGCAGCATCTCGGGGTCCCAGTCGCAGCGGTGCACGTCGAGCAGGCCCGTGCCCGAGGCCATGGAGAGCGAGCAGGTCGGGCGGCCCAGCACGCGCCGCTGCAGGTACTCGCCGAAAGAGAGCCATTGCGCGGCCCGCTTCCACACGTCAGGCTGGGCCTGGGAGAGCCATAGCAGGCGGGCGGGCAGGTACGAGGGGTGCAACACGCAGCCGGTGCGGGCATGCACGGCCCGCTCGTCAAGGCGGTGGCGCAACTCGTCGGCCGCGCCGGACGCGCGCGTGTCGGCCCAGATATAAAGCGGCGTGATGGCCTGCCCTTGCTCGTCGACGCCGAGCGTGCTGTGCCACAGCGAGCTGATGGCCACGCCCACCAACTCGTCCCCTGCCGGGACCTCCTTGACGGCGCCGTCGACGGCGCGCACCGTATCGTCGAAGAGGGCGGACGGGTCGAGCTCCGCGCCGCCGTCCGGCGTCACCCGCACCTGATGCGCGATCTGCACCTCGCTGTGCGGCAGCGACGCGCCCTGCGCGTCGTAGAGCAGCGCCCGCAGCGATGACGTGCCGATGTCCAAGGTGAGAACCAGCGATGCCATCTCTTACGTCCCCTCTCTCTGTGCCGTCGGCCGTTCCACCACGCGCACGTGGCCGTCGGGGCTGCCGATGATGGCCATGGTGGCCATGCCGATAAAAATCCCGTGGTCGACCACGCCGACCAGCGCCTTCATGCGCGCGGCGATCTCGACTGGGTCGGACAGGTCGTCGAAACGGCAATCCAGGATCAGGTGACCGCCGTCGGTGATGTAGGGGTGGTCGGGCTCGTCGGGCCGCGCGCGCAGCGTCGCCGTCGCGCCGAGGTCTTCCAGTTCGACTTTGGTGCGCGACCAGCCGAACGGCACGACCTCGACCGGAACGAGGCCGCCCTCGGTCAGCGTTGTGACCCACTTGGACCGGTCGACGATCACGGCGAAGCGGCCGGAGGCGGCGGCCACGATCTTCTCGCGCAGCAGGGCGCCGCCCAGACCCTTGAGCAGGTTGAGGCGGGGGTCGACCGCATCGGCGCCGTCGATGTCCAGATCCAGCCGGGGGTAGTCCTCCAACGTGGCGACGAGGATACCCTCCGACCGCGCCAGGGCGCCGGTGGCCTCCGAGGTCGGCACCCCGACCACGCGCAGCCCGGCGCGCACGCGCTCGCCCAGGGCGCGCACGAAGCGCACCGCGGTCGTCCCCGTGCCAAGTCCCAGCACCATGCCGTCCTCGACCAGGCCGGCGGCGTAGCGCGCCACGGCCTCCTTGCCCAACTCCGCAGCTTCATCGTGCTTCACGTTCACGTCTGTTTCTTATCCTCCTGTTAGCGCGGCCAGCGCGTCGAAGAAGCCGGGAAACGACACCTCGACGCACTCGGCGCCCTCGATGATAGTCTCACCCCGCGCGACCAGACCGGCCACCGCCAGCATCATGGCGATGCGGTGGTCGCCGTGGCTCTGGCAGCGCGCCCCGCGCAACGGCGTCGGCCCGTCGACGATAAAGCCGTCGGGCGTCGCGGTCACGTCGGCGCCCAGGCGCCGCAACTCCTGCGTGGTGGTCGCGATGCGATCCGACTCCTTGACGCGCAGTTCGGCGGCGTCGCGGATGACGGTGCGGCCGTGCGCCTGGGTCGCCACCAGCGCTAGCAGGGGCAACTCGTCGACCAGCCGCGGGACCAACGCGCCGCCGATCGTGGTCGCCTGCAGGCGCGACGAGCGCGCCAGCAACGTCGCCACCGGCTCGGGTCCGGCTTGCCCGGACTCGCCAGCCACCTGCTCATGCTCGGGCGTGATGGTCACGGCGCCGCCCATAGCCGCGAACACGTCCAGTACACCGGTGCGCGTGGGGTTGACACCCACGCCGGGCAGCGCCAGTTCGCTCTCGAGCGCCAGCGACGCGGCGGCCAGGAAAAACGCGGCCGAGGAGATGTCGCCGGGCACGTCGAGTTGGAAAGGGCGTAGCGCGGCGCCGTGCACCAGGCCGTCGACCTCGACGATGCCCTCGCCGCGACGCACCGAGGGGCCGAGGTACTCCAGCATGCGCTCGGTGTGGTCACGGGTAGGCGTGCGCTCGCGCACGCGAGTGGTCCCGGCGGCGCCCAGTCCGGCCAGCAGCACGGCGCTCTTGACCTGCGCGCTGGACACCGGCACGGTATAGTCGATGGCCTGGAGACCGCCGCCGCGCACGCTGAGCGGGAGCAGACGGCCGCCATCACGCCCCATAAAGCTGGCGCCCATGCGCGAGAGCGGCTCGGTCACGCGGGCCATGGGCCGGGCGCGCAGCGAGGCGTCACCGGTGATGACGGCATAGAAGGGGCGCGTGGCCAGGATGCCAGCCATCAGGCGCGTGGTGGTGCCCGAGTTGGCGGCATCCAGCACGTCGGCCGGCTCCGCCAGCTCGTTCAGGCCCGGGCTCTCGATCTCCAGTTCACCGGGCGCGCGGTCGCGCACGCGCGCGCCGAGCGCCTGCACGATGCGGCGCGTGGCGCGGCAATCGGCCGAGTCAGCCACGTTGCGGGCGCGGCTCGTGCCCCGCGCCAGCGCGCCGAACATCAGCGCGCGATGGCTGACCGACTTGTCGCCGGGGACGCGCACCGTACCGCGCACGGACGCGGGCCTGATCGTCTGATCCATTGTCCTCACTCGTTTAATAGCGCCAATAATAGCGCCAACTATTTAGCTTATGAAAGGCGCCACCGACTGGAATAGCGGCGTTGACGATATTCTGAATCGCCTCAGCAACCTCTTGGTTAGACATATCGCGAGGGTCGTTGTCCTGGTAGATGGCGAAAATGCCAGGATGATTGGCGTCCACGAGTTGCAACGCCTCAAAGTCGTCCGGGTTCTTGGTCACCAAAACAAGGTTATGAGTCTGTTACGTAGGTGAAATGGACATCGTCGGGCGCGCCGGTAAGGTTGACGTCTTCGGGTACAACGACGAAGTAGCTATAAGGCGCTTCGCTCAAGATTTGGTATAGACGCTTGCTGTAGGCGCAATCATCGAGGTACAGGCGGAGGCTCAATGGCGTACTCTCTGGCCTCCGAACGACGCCTGTCCTCGCGCAGTTCGTTGTCTATGAAGTCGCTATTCTCGGCGTAGTACGCAAGCGCCTCCTCGACCTGTTCCAGCGGCAGGTTATAATCATCCGCTGCCTCCTCGGGCGTCAGTTTATTAGCGCGCATTGAGGCGACGAGTTGTCCGACCCTGATGTTGCACCCCCGCAACGCCAACTGCCGCCGCCAGGGGTGCGGACGGACCTCCAGGTATGTGTACCTCGTCTCATCCGACTGTCGTTGCGCCATTGGTATCCCCACATTTCATAGAGATAGCTGTCGATTGTGCCTTCATCATACGCTATATCACGCATGATACGCTATGACGCGCCGGGATGTCGTGGTACGGCCAACAGATGGGAAGGACCGTGAGATAGTGTGGGCCGACTGGGAGCGCGGGCGGCCCGCCCGCTTCCGTCGCGACCATGCGGGTTGGTGTGCCAACCGTCATGGACGACGGCGATGCTCCTGGCAGGATACGACACGAGGCGAGCGGGCCGCCCGCGCTCTCAGTAGGGCGTCGTCAATTCACAGTCCCTCCACGACGGGGCGAACGTCGCGTTGCCACGCCATCCGTTGCCCAGAGACCTATTTGCACTTGATATACTGAGGATGGAGCGTATGAGACGATGGACAACGACAACCACAACCACGACATCAGTATCAAGGGTGAGAACCGCGACCGGCGGCGCGAGGACGAGCGCAAGAAGCAGGTCGTGCATACCTACGTCCCCTACTTCGGCCACCGCGCCGGCCGCAAAGCCGACCAGCGCCGCCTGGCTCAGACTGTCAAGCAGGCCCGCAAGAAGGGCTGATAGCCCGCGCTGCCCGGCTGTGTTCCCTATAGGGCGCGACGCCGCGCCCACCCTCCTCTAACCGCTCGCTCCTAGTCTGACCGGCACGGCGCACATCCGGTTTGGCAAGCCGACGCCTCAACACGACGCGCTAGCGATCAACTCTCGTAGTGACCGACTGGGCCAGGGTGCTGTTTTCACCCCTCCATATTAGCGCAAACACCCCCACCCGCAGATGCGCATATCTTGTGTGCTCTTGTGGGGTGCACCTTACAATTGTGGAATCCGACCTGCGACTTTAGTGCATAGGAGTGGGCATGATAGGGCATGAGGTGATAGAAGGCTCAGGCCGCGCGGCGCTGACCAGCGGCCTCCTCCTTTCTTATAGGGATCGTCGTCGGGGGAGCAGTGGCCGGGGGGCGCGGTGCGGCGGCGATGCGGCCCGCGCCCGCGCGCACCGTCCGCTCCAGCCAGGTATGCAGGCGACCGTGGGGCTCACGCAGGGCGAACTGGCCGTGCGCCCACACGCTCAGGCGGCCGGTGGTGGTCCACTCCGCCGCCACCGCCCGCACCGCCGCCGGCCCGTGCTGCACCTGCGCTCCGACGAAGGTCTGGAGCAGGACGCCCAGCGCCCACAGGCCCAGCAGGCGCTCGGCGCGGCCCGCGTCGGCGGCCTCGGCCAGGACGGACTCCCGGTCCCAGCCGTGCGGGCCGTCCCAGCCGCCCTGGGCGTCGCGGTAGCTGCCCTCGGTCGCCCACCGTTTGCGGTAGGTCCGTACCCCTCCCGCCCGGTGGTGTGAGTGGTGCACAGCGCCATCCACGGGTCGGTCTCGGTCTCGGTCACGGTCTTGTAGCGGTAGCCCACCACGCGCTCACGCTCCGCGCGGCGGGCGGAGCGGCGGCGCAGGCTGCCAGCGGTGCGCTGGTGCGCGGGCAGGACAGACAGCCCGCGCCCGACGACCAGCGGGGCGGGCAGAGCCGTCCGTCCCTGGCCATAGGCTCCCGCCCAGGCCATCCAGCCCCACCCCACCCGACGCAAGGCGCTGAACAGACGCTTGCCGGGGAAGGCGCGGTCGGCCACCAGATGTGCCGTGCGCGCCTCTCCCGCGGGCCAGGCCGCCGCCACCTGGGCCGCCAATGCGCAGACCGCCGGGGTGACCTGTCCCTGGGGCCAGGGGGAGGCCCGCACCCGCCAGGCCACCGGGATCACCCGTCCCCGCCACACGATGCCCCGGGTGAAGGCCTCCCACGGCCCGCAGCGCACGCTGTCCAGCGCCACCGTCACCTCCGTCGGGGCCGTGTCCCCCGCGTTCTCCTCCGGCGGCAGCAGCGTGAGCACGGCCCGCACCACCAACGGCGTCAACCAGGCGGACGTGAGCCAGGGCCGGTCCAGGGCGCGCGCCACGCGCTTGTAGCGCTGGCGTGCGGGGACCGGTTTCTTCGTGGGGCTCCGCAGCGCCCGCATCAGGGCCGACGGCTTGAGGCGTTGGGCCTGCAGCAGCGCCGTCACCAGGTGCGCCCGCGCGGCCTGCGCGACCGGGTGCGGGCAGACATCGAGGGCTTGCACCCAGGCGACCACGAGCGGATACAATGCAGCTGGGGAGAGCATTCGGACACCTCACTGTTTTTTGGTTTGCACCTTCAGTTTGGCATCCTCGCTCTCCTCTTTACAACCCTCACCTATCCTGCCCACTCCTATGGACTAAAGTCGCATGGCACATCACGGACACTGCGGTGTCAGAACGGGGCCAAGAGCAGCGTGGCGACGGACCACACCCGACCGCGGTCGGCCCGTCGTTTGCCATGCGACCGCAGTCGCAGGCCTGGTCAGGCCGCTTTCCACTTTTTCGAGGTGCACCCTCTTGTGTGGGCGGTTAGGTGAGCGGTTAGGTGGGTTCCGGACCCATTTAGTGGTGGTCCTGGCCGCGTCCATAGCGCAAACTGGAGAGGAATCCGGCGCAGACTTATTGACGCGTCGGTAAGGAGAAGCACGATGCGCATGCACTGGTCGCGAGGGGTCAGCCTCCTGCTATCTCTCCTCTCCGCCGTCCTGGTGGCCTACCCCCGGCGCCGGGAACCCGTCCCGTGGGAGCGGCTCGGCGCCCAGGCGCTCGGCATCGCCTTGATCGTGCTCGCCTGGCGGTATCCGGCTCGACGTCCCCAGATCCTACTTGGCGCTCTGGCCATCGGCGGCGCGACCAGTCTCATGGAGCAGGGACGACGCCGACGAGGACAGGGACGCTGAAGCGAGACCGCGGGATAGGTCATGTCGGATTGCAATGTAGGTAGGAGGATAGAAAGAAAGGAGCGCAGGTCATGCGGCACATCCGGCAACTTGCAAAGGGGTTCATCGCAGGGTATCTGGCACTGGCCGCAGTGGCGGCCCTGGTCGAGCAACTCAGGCTCCCTCCGGCGCAACGAACCTGGCATGGCAAGGTAGCCGGCATTCCCTACGAGTTCCGCCGGCCAATGTTCGTTCGGATGCGCCAGGCGTGGTGGAATCCCCAGGACGCGCGTCTGATCGTGCCGCGCGGGGATTTCGGTCTCGGCTGGGCCGTCAATCTGTATCGTCTGACGCACGCGTAGCCAGCGCGTCCGTGCGCCAAAGACACGTCGTAGACGGTCGGTGTAACTCCATCTCGGGGAGGCCGCCCATGGCCCCTCATGCCTGGGATAGCGCCTACCGGCACAATCACTATGCCGCGTTGTCGCATCAGTATGCGGCACGCGCAACAACAAATGACAGGGAGGTCGATGATGATGTGGCTTTTGTGGTTGCTCGTGGGCGGCGTCGCCCTGTACGGCGAATCGCTGAGCCAGGCGCTGTTCCTGCTCAACGTGGCCGTCGCCGCGGTCGCGGCGGCCCTGCTGGCGGCGTTGGGCGTTGCCATGCCGCTGCAGGTCGCGGCTTTCGTCCTGCTGTCGGTGGCGCTGATCGGGCTGCTGCGGCCGCGGCTGCTGCGCGCGCTGAAGCTGACGGGGAGCGCCCCGACACGGGCGCTGACCAACCAGGGCAGGCTGACCGACCGCCTCGGCACGGTGGTGCAGACGGTCACGCGCGACGGCGGGACGATCCGCCTTGGCCACGGCGAGTTCTGGACCGCCTGCGTCGATGCGCCGGCGCAACAGGTCCCCGTCGGCGAACGCGTCCGCGTGACCTACCTCGACGGGCTCGTCGCCCACGTCCGACCAGCGTGGGATGGCGCGGAGTAACCGGCCGGGAGCCCTCACCCCCAATCCATGGCTGACTAAGTAGGTGTTGGTAAGTTTCTGCAAAGAGTCGTATCCTATAGAGAGAAGGATAGGACTACGAGAGATGATAATTGAGGTAACGAACACGCAGCGGCAGGAGATCGAGGCGCTGCTGCAGCGGCGCGATCTTGCGCCCCGGTAGCGGGAGCGGCTGGAGATGGTGAAAGCGGTGGCGCTGGGGCAGGATGAGGCGACCATCGTGCGGTGGAGCGGGCGGAGTGGGCGCACGGTGCGGCGCTGGCTAGCGCGCTTCAGAGCGGCGGGGGCAGAAGTGCTGAGGGATGCGCCGCGTCCGGGGCGGCCAGTCGCGGCGGACGCGGCCTATCTGGCGGCGCTCGACGCGGCGGTCGAGACCCCGCCGCCGACGCTGGGTCTGCCCTTTGACGTGTGGACCTCGCCGCGCTTGAGCGCCTACCTGGCGCGGGAGACGGGCGTGCGCATCGCGCCGAGTTGGCTGCGCACCCTGCTCAAACGCCGTAAGTATGCCTACGGCCGCCCCAAGCACACCCTCACCCATCTACAAGACCCCGCCGCCACCGCCGCCTGCGCCCAGACGCTCGCGGCGGTGGAAAAAAAGGGTGGCCCAGGAGCCGGAGCGGTACGAGATGCAGTAGCAGGACGAGACGCATCGAGACGCATGTGGAGACGAACCCCTCCTTGTCTAAGGTGTGGCGCCGGCGAGGGGTGCAGCCAACCATCCCAGCGGCGGGCACAAACCGGCGGCTGACGGTGTTCGGGAGCGGCGAGGTACGGGGGCGGGGGCGGGTCGAGGTGCTCTGCCCGGCGCAGGACGCGGCCTGTTTCGCCCTGTACCTCGCCGCGCTCGACGCGCGCCACACCGAGACGGGCAAGGAGGTCTATCTGGTGCTCGACAATGGGCCGTGCCACACGAGCAAGGCGACCAAGGCCGCGCTGGCGGAGCGGTCCGCCTGGCGGAGCGGTCCGCCTGGCTGGCTCCCTACAGTCCGGAACGCAACCTGAAGGAGCGGGAGTGGAACGTGCTCAAGCGCGACGCGCGCAGCCACCTGGCCCCGACCCTACGAGCGGTCGTCGACGAGAGCGCCGCCGGCCTGCGCCAGCTTGGCGGCGACCGCCTCGACATCGACGACCGCGTGCCCGAGTGGTTTATCGCGGGCCACCGCAAGGAGCCCGCCGGCCGCCCTCCGGGCCGCTCCAAGGGCGCCAAGGACTCCTCCAAGCGGGCACCCTATCGTAAGAAGGACACGCCATTGCCTCTGGCCGCCTAGCACGAATTTACCAACACCTACTTAGCCGTGCGCGACGCGCAGGCGCTGAAACATCTCGATGGCGCGCTGACGACGCTCGGCGTGGTCGACGATAGGCGCGGGGTAGGTCTTGCCCAGCGTGAAGCCCAGGTGCGCGGCCTCCGCGGCGGGCAGCGTCCAGGGGCTGTGGACATACTTGTCGGGCAGCGCGGCCAGTTCGGGGACGTAGCGGCGCACGTACGCGCCGGAGGGGTCGTGGCGCTCGCCCTGCGTCACGGGGTTGAAGACGCGGAAATAGGGCTGGGCGTCCGTGCCCACCGAGGCGCTCCACTGCCAGCCGCCGACGTTGGCCGGCTTGTCGCCGCAGGTCAGTTGGTCCCAGAAGAGGGCCTCGCCCGCGCGCCAATCGAGCAGCAGGTCCTTGCACAGAAAGCTGGCCGTGATCATGCGCAGGCGGTTGTGCATCCAGCCCTCCGTCTGGAGTTGGCGCATCCCGGCGTCGACGATCGGGTAGCCGGTCTGGCCATGGCGCCAGGCCGCGAACAGATCGGGGTCGTCGGCGTAGGGCAGGGCGTCATACTGGCGGTGGAAAGCGTGCTCCGTCACGTGGGGAAAGTGGGCCATCCAGGCCCAGTAGAAATCGCGCCAGGCCAGCTCGCCCTCCCAGGCGACCGGCCCCCTGGCCTCGCCGCGTTCCTGCTTGGCGGCGGCGCGCGCGAACGCCAGGGCGGTGCGCGGCGAGACGGTCCCGAACCGCAGGTGGGGCGATAGGTGACTGGTCCCCGGCTCGGCCGGGACGTTGCGCGCCGTGTTGTACTCGTGGATGGGGGCCCGCGTCTCCGCGTCGCGGTCGCGCGCGAACGCCCCGAGCAGGGCCAAGGCCTCGTCCTCTCCTCCCCTTGCGATGCGGGCGCCGGTGGACCAGCCGAGATCTTGCGGCTGAGGGATGGCGATCCCATCGAGCACCGGGGTTGCCAGGGCCTGCTCCGGCTCGGGCAGCGGCGCGGGGGCGGGCAGCGTCGACCAGGCGCGCCAGTAGGGCGTGTAGACGGTGTAGGGCTGACCGGCGCCGGTCAGCAGCTCGTCCGGCTCGGCGATCAGCAGGTCCTTGAAGTCGCGGTAGAGGTAGCCGGCGGCCTCGACCTCGCGCTTGACGCGGCGGTCGCGCTCCAGGCCGGGCGCGATATAGTCGCGGTTGACATAGACGCCCTGCGCGTCAGTCTCGCGCAGCAGGGCTAGCAGCGCCTCCACCGGATCGCCCTGCCGCACCAGGAGGCGGCTGCCCAGCCGGCGCAGGTTGGTGTCGAGCGCGTGCAGGCTGTCCAGCAGAAACGTCGCGCGCGCCGCGCCGCCGTGGGGCGGGGCCATCAACGCGGGATCGACCACGAAGACGGGGATGACCTGCTCCGCGTCGCGCGTCGCG
>JAABUQ010002590.1_pt1 | contig 35375 bp, 32 predicted proteins | sample 5560001 | NCBI WGS metagenome assembly JAABUQ01 (sample SAMN10711888, study PRJNA513371) | rock metagenome | isolation source: Antarctica rocks | place: Antarctica: Victoria Land, Finger Mt nord | collected 2015-12-18
GGAGCCGACGGCTGAGCAAGGATTACGAGGAGACGATCTCCAGCAGTGAGGCGATGATCAAATGGTCGATGGTCCATCTGATGGGCCGCCGGCTGACCAAGAAATTGGGTTTTTAGACACGCTCTCATCGGTGGCGTAGTGGTTCTTCAGCGGATCGACGACCGGCATTCACTCTCGTTGAATGCTTAGTCGTCATCGCTATCGTTGGTTTACTGATCGCGCTGCTCATCCCCGCCGCCCAGGCGGCCCGCGAGGCGGCGCGGCGAGCGACCTGTTCTAACAACCTCAAGCAGATCGGGCTCGCCCTCCACGCCTACGTCGATATCAGCGGCTGCTTGCCGCCTGGGCGATTTCGGACTCGCGACCCTCGCTATGCCGGCGCGAATCCCCCCTGCACATCGAGCTTTTTCGATCGCAGCCTACTGGTCGCCACCCTGCCCTTCCTCGAGCAAGGGAGCCTCTACAACGCGATCAACCAGGGTTCGCTGATAACGGGCGTCGAGAACACGACGATTCACGCGGTCGAGGTCGGCGTCTTCGCATGCCCGAGCGACCCAGGGGCTATGGTTCGCGACATGAACGTGAATGCGTTCACCGACCGCGGCCTTAAAGATCCGTCAGGAGGGCGGTTTCGGATGGCGTTCACCAGCTATTCGGGCTGCTTCGGGTCGCTCGCCACAGACGCCTATCCCGAGCCGCGGGACCGCTGCTTGGTCTCGTCGGCCAAGATCGCGCAGGGCAACGGCAGCTTCAACGACCAATCCCCGATCGCGCTTGCCTCGGTCACCGATGGCCTGTCCCATACCATCTTCCTGGCAGAGAAGGCGACGGTCTCCTACACCGCCCTCGACACGGCCACCGTCACTTACGCCATCCGCAACGGCTGGTACGTCACCGGGAACTGGGGCGACACCCTTTTCACGACCTTCTACCCGCCCAACCTGTACAAGTCAGCCAAGGGATCGGGCCCTGACGCCCAGCTCAAGGATGCTTCGAGCCTCCACGCTGGCGGACTGAACGCCCTGATGGCTGATGGATCGGTCCGATTCATCAAGGAAACGATCGATTCTTGGCCCCTCGACTCGATCAACGGTGAGCCCGCCGGCATCGGCCGCGACCCGGGCGGCTGGTGGACTCACATCCCCAGAGCCGGCGTCTGGCAAGCCTTGGGTTCGCGGAACGGCGGCGAGGCGATCGGCGACGGTTCTTTGTGAGGCCAGGCATTACGTCCTTCTCGAAGGTTTAGCCGCGGGGAGGTACGTAAGATGATTCGCCCACCTTCGAAGGAAACCTGCGTCCTCGTCCTCGGCCTCGCCGCGCTGGCAGGCGGGTTGGGATCGCGCCGCTATTTCCACGTCTCCGACGGCGTTAAGAATGTGACCGTGAGCCCGCCTGACTTCGATTTCGGCAAGGTCCGCCAGGGTCAAACGCTCGAACATGGATTTCGCCTGTCGAACGGTGGCGACGTCGCGATCGTCATCAGCAAGGCGGAGTCGAGTTGCGGTTGCACCACCGTGAAGGATCTCGTCGGTCGAACCATCGCTCCCGGGAACGGCGTCGACGTGCCGGTGTCGCTCCATACCGGACCGGGCGACGGATTCGAGTCGGGCCGGATCACGCTCTACTACCGCTCGGCCGTTGGAGTCGACGCGCCGGTGCATTTCGCGTTAGCCCGCGTCGCGGCCGAGGTGGTCCCCGATTACCGGGTCCGGCCAACCTTGATCGATTTCGGGACGGTCAACAACCTCGACGCCGTGTCTCGCACGATCCGCCTCCGACCCGAGGCTTTGGCCGACGTGAAAATTGTCCAGTTGTTCTGCACCCAAGAAGCCTTCTCGGCACGGCGGATCGACGCGCCCGTTGGTGATCGCGACCTCTACGTCGAGGTCACCTTCTCGGGCCGGTCGCTCTGGAAGAGCGGCCCGATCGAGGCCACTGCGTCGATCGAGACGACCAGCCCCGGATGCCCGATTACTCAAGTCCTGGCCCGAGTTCGCTATGTCGCCCCGATCGAAGTCGAGCCGACCTCGATTGTGGTCGGTTCCGACACAATGGGGACCGTCGAGCGTGAAATCAGGATCGACGCCGCGCGTCCTGTTCGGATCGTGGCCCTCGGTTCCACCGATCCCGCGATCCGCCTGGCCGCGATCGGCCCTCCCGAGGGCAGGACTCTCCGGTTGCGAACGACGATCGCCGGAGAAAGCCCGCGTCACGCCATCAATGCCGAGGTTTCTATAGACCTCGCGCCGACCACGGGGACGGATGCGACCGAGGCCCGCACCGTCAAGTTACCCATCCATCGCCTCGCAACCAAGGAGTGAAAAAGATGAAGGTGAAGCGTTCCCTCTCCCTGGCAATCGGCCTCCTGGCGTCCATCCTCGGTCTCTCCGTCGCGGTGGATACCGCCCTCGCCGACGGCTGTTGTTGTTGCTGTAGCTCCAACGACTGCCCGAACCAGACGTTCGCCTCTTGCGGGACGAAAGCTTGCTTGACCCCCGGCCCGAATACATTCGTCTGCGGTGCGACCAGCGACCCTGGTACATGCACCTCGAAGAATGTCGAGTACGTCGAAGTGCTGGATTTCCCGCGGGGCTCTTGCGGGACCTATCAGTATGGTACCGTCTGCAACCAACCACTCAGCAATTGCAGCCGTAATACGACCTGCAAGATGAAAAATGGCGTTTGCATGCCTGATCAGGGGGCTACGATCTGGTCCTCCCAGCCGAAGGTGACGACCGTTTACTGCCCCACTTGAACTGCCGGTCATCTTCATCGAGCGGCGGTAACTCCGGCGATCGCCGCTCGATATTCGTAAGCGTTCACGGGCTGGGAACCCTGGAAAAAAGGGGTTTTTGGCGAGAGACCATCCCTGATGACGGGTCAGCGACTTGAAAGATGATCCGAAGCGACCATCTTGTACAGTATGAGCACCCTGATTCCCCCGAGATTCTGGGCTTGACTGTTCACTAGATCGTCATGGTATTTCCGGCCCGTGAACGCTTACCGATATTCTTCACCTCCATTGGAAGGGTTTACCAAGATGTCAAGCTTGACAACCCGATGGTTCAAGCGCGGTGAGTTGTCCACCCTTCACTTTGCATTTCCCCTCTTGTTGATCGGAGCCGTGATCGCACCCGCCGGGCCCGTCGCCGCCGTCGACCAGGCACCTGATCCACTCGCGCTCTTGCGCGGCGTCGAGGCAGCCAGGCAGAGGTGCCGCTCCGGGCGTCTGGAAATGTCCGTGAGAACTTCCTTCCCTCAGACGCCCAAACGGAGCAAGATTGACTATCGCCTCGCCGCCGCGTTCGATGGCGTCAGCCAGCGTTACGACCAATATCAGAAGGTCGTAATCACCAAACCTTCCGGTTCAAATGATGTGGAAACGCAAGTTCGTCAATTGGAGAGCATGGACGGCGACCTCGATGCTTTCGTGCGCGCCGGACAAGGCACGTTCAAGGATGTCCATGTCCGATCCGCCTTCGATGGAATTCAGTTCATGCAGTATTCGGAGGACATGGGCGCTTATGTGAAGGATGTCACCAAAGGAACGCCCGACTTTATTTTCGACCCACGCACCTTAGGACTATCGGTCTGGTGCGACATCAACAAAAGTGTCGCCGACTGCCTGGCCTATCGTCAGGCCAAGTCGATCACCCTGGTCGGCCGCGAGCCGATCAGCGACGTGAACTGTTGGCATGTCCATGTCGTTGATTCTTACGGCCAGAATCGTCACTTCTGGGTCGGCGATGACCCCTCATTTCGCGTCTATAAATGCAGCTTTCTGGCTTATGGACAGAGGCTGGAAGCGACCTCGTCATATGGCGAACCTGGGGTCGATCGGACGGTGCCGGAGTCGGTCCTGACCCGGAAATTCGACCGTTCCGGGCAGGTCGACCGGCTCACCGAAATCACCGTCATCAAGGCGGAATATAACGTCGCCGTCGATCCCAAGCTTTGGACGCTCGCCGGATTGGGCATGCCGCTGGGCGAGATGGTCATCGACGAGAGGATTCACCGCGTCGCGGGACACTTCGACGGGCAAGGGCTGACGCCGCGGCTACCAGATGCCATCCGCAAGGGCCGCGAAGCCCAACTCAGGCCGCTCCACTGGGGGATGGTGATGACCGGGCTGGTCCTCCTGACGGTGCTGGTGGCGGTGGTCATCAAGCGGCGGAATTGGTTGCGCGAAGGGGAGGCCTGATCGATGTGGCCCAGTATCCACTTGTCCGGTACGGGCGTGACGATCTCGGCCTACCACCTGTTTCACGTCGTCGCCTGGTTTGTGTTCTACTTCGTCGGCACGGGGCTCACGCGGTCCAGACCGGACCTGCGTCGGCACTGGCTTTTAACCGCCGTTGGATTGGCCCTCTGCGACACGGTTGGGGCCCGCGTCGCGTTCCAGATAATCCACGGTCGGGGGTCGAGCGGCTTCTTCGCCACGCCGCTGCTGTTCGCCTTTCTCACCGGGGCCTATTGCATCGCGCGAAAGGTCCGGGCTACTCCATTCATCGACGCCTGGGCGGTCGCTTTCTCAGCGTCCCACGTGTTCGAGAAGATCGCCTGCCTAGCGGCGGGATGCTGCTTCGGTCGGCCGACTCAATCCGTTTTCGGCGTGGCGATCGGGGCGATGCACGGCGACACGACGCGGTATCTACCTCTTCCGCTCCTTGAGGCGTCCCTCCATTTAATCATGGCGCTGTTCCTTGCCCTGTTATATCGACGTGGCCTCTTCCAAGGCCGATTGGTGATGCTCCTCGGGGTGTTCTACGGGTTTTGGAGATCCGCCACCGACCTAGCCCGAGGTGGTCAAAAATCCCCCTTTCTCGATGGGCCCTTGTCGGTGGCCCAAGTAGCCTGCGTCCTGGCGATGATCTTCAGCCTCGTCTATCTGGTGACGAAATCCGGCGAAAGCCGCCATGCCCGGTGAATCTCTTAATCCGATTCTCGAGGGCGAAAAGCACAAGACAACCGACTTCATGGTGGAGTTGATCGGGCGAAATCCTCCACCCTTCTTTCGCCCGCAAGTGAAGGCGCCCGTAAGCCTTGCTGCCCGTGGGAGATCAAGGTCATCCGGTCTCGGTCGCCGCGACGGTCCCCGCCGGCTTCGCGAGTCCCCATTTGTGTCGACCGGCCCGACCTTGTTAGACTACGGGTCTTATGTATAAAGGCGTCGCGGTCAGCCCGGGAGTCGTGGTGGGAGTGGCCTATCGGGTCGAGCCGGTCTTCGGCGCCTCGGAGCCGCAGACGCTCGCCGACCCCGGGCTCGTCCCGGCCGAGATCGAGCGGTTCGAGCGCGCCGTGGCCACGTCGGCGAGCGAGCTGGAGGCGATCGTCCAGAAGGTCGCCGAGCAGCTCGGGCCGGCCGAGGCCGACATCTTCAAGTCGCACCTCCAGATCGTCAACGACGAGTCGATGCTGGCCAAGGTCCGCGCCCTGATCGAGGCGCGGCGGCTCACCGCGTTGTCGGCCGTGCAGGTGGTCCTCCAAGGGTACGCCGCCAGCTTCGCCCGGATCGAGCAGGATTATTTCCGGGAGCGGGTGGCCGACCTCCGCGACGTCGTCTCGCGGATCGGCTCGCACCTGACCGTCGAGCCGCCGGCCGCCGGCCCGCACCTCCGGCCGGGGTCCGACGGCGAAGTGCCCGTGATCCTGGTCTCGCACGAGATCCTCCCCAGCCAGGCCATGAGCCTGGGGAGCCTCGCCATCGCCGGGATCGTCACCGAGACCGGCGGCGGGACCAGCCACGCGGCGATCCTGGCCCGGAGCCGGGGCATCCCCGCCGTCTCCGGCGTCGTCGGGATCACCGCCGAGGTCCGCTCCGGCGACCCGATCATCGTCGACGGCCGCGAGGGCGTCGTCCTGGTCCGGCCCGACGCCGAGACCACCTCGGCCTACCGGAAGATGCAGCGCGAGTTCTTCGACCTCAAGGATCGCCTCGTCCTCAACCGCGACCAGCCCGCCGTCAGCGCCGACGGGGCCCAAATCGAGCTGTTGGCCAACATCAACAACCCGGCCGACGCCCAGGCGGCCGAGAAGGTGGGCGCCTCCGGCGTCGGCCTGTTCCGGACCGAATACCTATTCCTCACCCACCAGGACGTGCCCGACGAGGAAGAACAGTACCAGCATTACCGCCAGATCATCGAGGACTCGCCCAACCGGATCGTCACGATCCGGACCCTCGACCTCGGCGGCGACAAGACGGTCCCCTACCTCGGCCGGCGGAACGAGGCCAACCCGTTCATGGGCTGGCGGTCGATCCGGCTTTCCTTCGAACACCCCCGCCTCTTCGAGCGGCAACTCCGCGCCATCCTCCGGGCCGGTCGCCACGGCCGGGTCTCGATGCTCTTCCCGATGATCACGACCCTGGAGGAGCTCCGTCAGGTCAACCGGCTGGTCGACGAGACCCGGCGGAACCTCCGCCGCGAGGGGGTCCCGTTCGGCGAGGACGTCAAGACCGGCGTCATGATCGAGGTGCCCGCCGCCGCCGTCTGCATCGACGCCATCCTCCGCGAGACCGACTTCATCTCGATCGGCTCCAACGACCTGATCCAATACCTCGTCGCCGCCGACCGCGACAACTCCAAGGTCGCCCACCTCTGCGAGCCGCTCAGCCCGGCGATCTTCCGGGTCCTCCAGATGGTCCTGGAAGCCTGCCGACGGACCGGGACGCCCGTCACCGTCTGCGGCGAGATGGCCGGCCAACCCCGATCGGTCCTCGCCCTCTTCGGCATGGGCCTCCGCCGGTTCAGCATGAGCCCCGCCTTCATCCCCACCATCAAGGCCCTGCTCTCCGCCGTCACGACCACCCAGGCCGAACGGTTCGCCCACCAGATCCTCCAGCTCAAGACCAGCGAAGAGATCCGGTCCTACCTCACCGCCCGGCTCCACGAGGTGTCCAGCGCCCTCGAAGTCTTCGACGCGGGTTGAAGGCAAGAGGTTGAACCGCCAAGGCGCCAAGATCGTGGAGAGAAAAGAAGGGAGAAATTTCCTCTTCCTCCTCTTCTTACTCCCTCGGCGATCTTGGCGCCTTGGCGGTTAAATTTCTCCTTCAATGCGCCCGGCCGATCGTCGCTTCGAAGAAGCCGGCGAGTTGCTCGGCCACGTACTTGCGGCCTTCTTCCTTGCGGGAGGAGTGCCGATCCTCGGGCAGGGGGAGCATCCGGAACGGCTTGTTGGCGGCGATCAGGGCGGAGACCAGGCGGGCGGTGTGGCGGAAGTGGACGTTCTCGTCGACCATCCCGTGGATCAGGAGCAGGTCCCCCTTCAGGCGGTCGACCCGGTTGAGGACCGACGCGGCCTTGTAGCCCTCGGGGTTGTTGGCCGGGGTGCCCATGTAGCGCTCGGTGTAGCAGGTGTCGTAGCCGTCCCAGTCGGTGACCGGGGCGACCGCGACGCCGGCGCGGAAGACCTCGGGGGCCTCGGTCAGGCAGCGGAGCGTCATGTAGCCGCCGTAACTCGACCCGCTCACGCCGACGCGCCGGGCGTCGACCTCGGGCCAGTTGCCGGCGACGAAGGCCACGCCGTCGACCTGGTCGCGGACCTCGATCGACCCCAGGTTCCGGTTCAGGGCCGCCTCGAAGGCGTGGCCCCGCCGGGCCGAGCCCCGGTTGTCCATCTTCCAGACCGCGAACCCGCGCTCGGCCAGGTGCTGGGCGTTGAGGTCGGCGGTCATCCCCCAACTTTCCGAGACGTACTGGACGTGCGGCCCTCCGTAGAGCAGGACCACCAGCGGGGCCCGATCGCCGAGGGCCTTCGACCTCGGCGCGTAGTAGGCCCCGAACAGGTCGGCCCCGCCCCGCCCCTTGAACGGGACGATCTCGGGCGGGGGCAACTTCAACTCGCCGACCCGGGGGTCGGTCGTCGCCGCGTCGTCGAGCACGGTGATGACCCGGCCGTCGCGGGCGATCAGCCGGGTGACCGGCGGGGTCGCGCGGCTGGTGAACGTGTCGACGTAAGATTCCCCGTCTTTCGTCACCACCGAGCGATGGGTCCCGGGCTCGGCCGAGATCTTGAGCATCGGGCCGCCGTCGAGCGACACCCGGTACAGGTGCCGCTCCAGGGGGCTGCCGACCCCGGCCGAGAACCAGACCTCGCGTCGCCTCGCGTCCACCCGGTCGACGCCATCGACCGGCCACCGGCCGGCGGTCAAGGTCCGGACGAGCTTGCCCTCGCGGTCGCGCAGCTCCAGGTGCCGGAAGCCGGAGCGCTCGGAAGACCAGAGGATCTCGCCGGTCCCCTCGATCGCCCGGAGGTCGTCGTGGAGGTTGACCCAGGTGGCGGCCTTCTCCTCGATCAGCAAGGTCGACTTGTTGGCGGCGACGTCGACCCGGTGGAGCTGGAGCGACGCCTGGTCGCGCGCGAGGATCTGGATCAGGAGATCCGTGGGGCCTTCCCAGTCGACCCGGGCCAAATAGAAGTCGTCGCCGGCGACCGGCAAGTTCAACCAAGTCGTCGCGCCGCCGCCGGCTGGGACGACCCCCAGCCGGACCTTGGCGTTGCGCGCCCCCGGGAAGGGATAGCGGTGGGCCTCGACGGAATAATCCGCCGCCCCCTGGTGGACGATCGAGTAGGCCGGGACGTGCCGCTCGTCGGTCTCCTGGTAGGCGATCTTCGACCCGTCGGGCGACCACCAGAAGCCGGTCGAGCGGTCCATCTCCTCCTGGGCCATGAACTCGGCGAGGCCGTGGGTCAGGCCGTCGCCGGCCCCTTCGCTGAGCTTGGTTTCTTTGCGAGTGGCGAGGTCGAGGGCGTACAACTCGTTGTCGCGGACGAACGCCACTTTCGACCCGTCGGCGTTCAACTGGGGGTCGATCTCGGGGCCGGGCGTGTCGGTGATCCGTTCGAGCGGGGCGTCGGCCCCCCGGAACAGGTACAGGTCGCCTTGCAGGGGGATCACGGCGACCTCGGCGTTTCGGGCGCGGACGACGTGGGTGATCCCGGTGTCGCGGAGCCGCTGCCGCTCGCGGCGGAGGGCTTCTTCGCGGGTCACGTTGGCGTCGGTGTCGCCCGATCCCGGCGGCCGGGCGACGACCCGGGGGGCGCCGCCGGCGACCTCGGCCCGCCAGAGGACCCGGCTCAGGCTGGCCGACTCGGCCTTGAGGTAGCCGACGGCCCGGCCGTCGCTCGTGAACGCGAACCCGCCGGGGACCACCAACCCGGGCGCGGGCAGCTTGGCCACCATCCCCGCGTCGACCGGCCGCCGCCCCGCCTCGGGCCCCCGCGCCTGTCCCGCCGCCTGTCCCGATGTCGCGGCCACCAGGCCCCCCGTGATGAGCAAGAGGAATCCGAAACGTCGATCGATCCGCATGGAAGGGGAGCCCCGACGGGTAAAGGGAAATCAGGACGGCCGCCCGGCCTCGCGACCGGCGCCGCCGAGCAGGGCCGGCGGGATCGCCCGGATCTCGCCCCAGAGGCCCGGCGACACGTCGACCGGGTGGCGGAGGACGAGCCGCCCGAGCGCCTCGTCGGGCGACTCGCGGCGGACCCACGCCAGGGCCGCCGCCGCCACCGCCGGCGACCGGCTCAGGCCCATCCCGCAGCAGACCAGCGTCGGGACCCGGAGCCGGATTAGGGCCGCGACCGTGGCGATCGCCAGCCCGAGGAACCCCGGGGGGTTGCCCGAGCCGTCCTGGAGCGGGATTCGATGATACAACAGCCCCCTCGGGGGCGACAGGGGCGGCTCCTCGGCCGCGAGCTGGACCACCGCCTCGATCCCGAGCGCGAACAGCCCGGCGTGGTCCCCGCCGTCGCCGGCGTGGCCGACCCAGAGCGGATGGGGCGCGATCTGGTCGATGGCCCGGCCTCCTTTAGCCCCCCGGCCCGGACGGCGGTCGGTTCGCGATCGACGCGACGTCGCCGATCGCCACGGCCCTAGTTTCGCCGTCCCCCGAGCCCAACGTCAACCCGCGCCGGAGGTCCAGCTCGCGGAGCCGGCCGCCCACCGTGCCGGTCGCCGTCTCGACGTCGACCTCGCGGCCGACGTGCTCGCTCAGGCCGTTGTACCGCCCGCCCAGGGGGTCGGGGCCGGAGGCGAGGGCGTGGACATAGTGGGAGTCGAGGGAGCGGATCAGGTCGCGCGCCAGTTCGGACCGATCGAGCGGTCGCCCGAGGAGCCCTCGGAGCGACGTGGCGGATTGCCGGAGGGGTCCGGGGAACTGGTCGACGTCGAGGTTGACGTTGAGCCCGATCCCGAGGACCGTGCCCCGTCCTCGCTCGACCAGGATGCCGGCGACCTTCCGGCCGTCGACCCGGACGTCGTTGGGCCACTTGATCCGGGCATCGAGTCGACCTCCCCCGGCGCGGGCGACGACCTCGGCCACGGCCACGGCGGCCAGGGCCGTGAGCCAGGCCGGGTCTTGCAAACCGGGCGGCGGGAAGAGGAGGACGGACATCAGGAGCGACGAGCCGGGCGGGGCCGTCCAGGTCCGGCCCCGGCTCCCCCGGCCGGCGGTCTGCTCCTCGGCCAGGATCACCAGGCCGTCGTTGGCCAGGCTGGCGGCGGCCTTCGCCGCCAGGTCGTTGGTGCTGCCGACCCGGTTCCAGACCGCGACCCGGCGGCCGACGACCACGGTCCCCAATTCCCACTCGACCTGATCGGGGCAGAGCCGGGCGGCCGGCCCTCGATAAGCCGCGCCCAGGAGGGGGTGCCGCTCGATCGCGAAGCCGAACGCTTGGAGTTCGTCCAGGTCCGGCCCCAGGCCGGGGACCTCGATGAAGTCCCCGCCCGCCTCGCGGAGCCGGTGGAGCAGCGGGATGTTCACCGCGGGAGCACCCGGTCGAAGTCGAGCCCAATGTCGAGCGCCGGGGCCGAGTGGGTCAAGGCGCCGACGCTGATCCGGTCGACGCCCGACCGGGCCAGGGCCCCGACCGTGTCCAGGGTCACGCCGCCGGAGGCTTCGAGCAAGATCCCGGGGGCGCGGGCGTCGCGGCGCCGGACCGCCTCGGCCAGCAGGTCGGGCCCGAGGTTGTCGACCAGGATGATGTCCGGCCCGACTTCCAGGGCCCGGTCGAGCTGGTCCAGCGAGTCGACCTCGACCTCGATGAACTTGCACCCCTCGGGGGCCAGCCGCCGGGCCTCGCCCACGGCCCGGCCGATCGGGTCGCCGCCGGCCGCGAGCCAGGCGAGGTGGTTGTCCTTGATGAGCACGGCATCATACAGGCCGATCCGGTGGTTCACCCCCCCGCCGCGCCGGACCGCGTACTTCTCCAGGGCCCGCCAGCCCGGCGTGGTCTTCCGGGTGTCGAGGATGACCGCATTCGTGCCGGCGACCTCGGCCACGAACCGAGCGGTCAAGGTCGCGATCCCGCCGAGCCGCTGGAGGAAGTTCAAGGCGGTCCGCTCCATCGCGAGCAGTTTCCGCATCGAGCCCGAGGCCCGGGCCAGCTCCGACCCGGGGGCCAGGGGCCCGCCGTCGTTGAGCATCGAGGATTCGTCGAGGTCCAATCCGAATTGATGGCAGAGCATGGCCAGGATCGGCATCCCGGCCAGGACCCCGACGCTCCGCGCGACGAATCGGGCCGAACCGCGGGCGTCTTCGGGGATCGTCAACCGGCCGGTGAGGTCGCCCTGGCCGGCCCCCATGTCCTCGGACAGGGCCAGCCGGATCAGGAAGAGGGCGTCGTTGTAGGCCTTCTGTTCGGCCTCGATGAAGTCGGCCACGATTCGAGGGATCATTGCGGCTTGGGCCGGGCTCGCCCCCTCTTGGCGCCGCCGGCCTTGGCTTTATCCCGGGCGCTGGTCCCCTGGGCGGTGGCGAGGGGCCGGGCGTTGCCTTCCTTGCCGGCCTTGAGTTGCATGATCCGGTCGCGGAGGGCCGCGGCGCGCTCGAATTCGAGGTTCTCGGCGGCGGCGAGCATCTCGGCCTCGAGTTCGTTGAGGTAATCCTCGTTGGCGTCGGTCGCCTCGTCGCGGCCGACGGCCTTGCGGACCTCGGCCTTGGCCTGGATCTCCTCCTCGATCCCCCGGCGGATCGCCTTGGTGATCGTCTCGGGCGTGATCCCGTGTTCGGTGTTGTACGCGAGCTGGATCGCCCGCCGCCGGGTGGTCTCGTCGATGGCCCGCTGCATCGACTTGGTCACGGTGTCGGCGTAGAGGACGACCTCGGCGTTGATGTGGCGGGCCGACCGGCCGATGGTCTGGATCAGCGAGGTTTCGCTCCTCAGGAACCCTTCCTTGTCGGCGTCGAGGATGCAGACCATCGACACCTCGGGCAGGTCGAGCCCTTCGCGGAGCAGGTTGACGCCGACCAGGGCGTCGAAGGCCCCCTCGCGGAGTTCGCGGAGGATCGTCACCCGCTCGAAGGCGTCCAGCTCGGAGTGGAGCCACTTGCACCGCAACCCTTGCTCCTTGAGGTAGCGGGTCAGGTCCTCCGCGAGCCGCTTGGTCAGCGTGGTGACCAGGACGCGCTCCCCCTTCGCGGCGCGTTTCTTGGCTTCTTCGAGGAGGGCGGGGACTTGCCCGCGCGCCGGCTCGACCCGGACGACGGGATCGAGCAGGCCGGTGGGGCGGATGACCTGCTCGACGACCTCGCCGCCGGACATGGTGATCTCGTAGTCGGCCGGGGTCGCGGAAACGTAGACCCGCTGGCCCAGCTTCTTCTCCCACTCGTCGAACCGGAGCGGCCGGTTGTCGAGGGCGCTGGGGAGGCGGAAGCCGTGCTCGACCAGGGTGCTCTTGCGGCTGAAGTCGCCGGCGAACATCCCGCGGATCTGCGGCAAGCTGACGTGCGACTCGTCGATGAACAGCAGGCTATCTTGCGGGAAGAAGTCGAGCAGGGTGTTCGGCGTCTCGCCGGGGGTCCGGCCCGATAGGTGCCGGCTGTAATTCTCGATCCCCGAGCAATACCCCACTTCCAGGAGCATCTCGATGTCGTACCGGGTCCGGGCCGCCAACCGCTGGGCTTCGAGGAGCTTGCCATGCTCCTTGAGCTGCTGGAGCCGCTGGTCGAGTTCCCCCTGGATCGACTCGACCGCCCCCTTGATCCGTTCTTCGGGCAGGACGAAGTGCTTGGCCGGGTAGACGTACAACTCTTCCTTCTTCTCCAGGACCGCGCCCGAGGTGGGGTCGATGACGGCGAGGGTCTCGACCTCGTCGCCGAACAGCTCGATCCGGACCCCGACCTCTTCGTAGGCCGGCCAAAGCTCGACGACGTCGCCCCGGACCCGGAACTTGCCGCGCGAGAAGTCGACGTCGTTGCGGTCGTACTGGATGTCGACGAACCGGAGGAGCATCTCGTCGCGGTCGATCGTCTGGCCGACCTTGAGCCGGACCATCATCTTCCGGTAGTCGTCGGGCGAGCCGAGGCCGTAGATGCACGACACGCTGGCGATCACGATCACGTCGTTCCGGCTCACCAGGGCGCTGGTGCAGGCCAGGCGGAGCCGCTCGATCTCCTCGTTGATCGAGGAATCCTTCTCGATGTAGATGTCGCGCTGGGGGATGTAGGCTTCGGGCTGGTAGTAGTCGTAATAGCTGACGAAGTAGCGGACGGCGTTGTTGGGGAAGAATTCCTTGAACTCGCCGTAGAGCTGGGCCGCGAGCGTCTTGTTGTGCGACATGACCAGGGCCGGCCGGCCGACGCGGGCGATGACGTTGGCCATCGTGAACGTCTTGCCCGAGCCGGTCACGCCGAGCAAGGTCTGGTGCGGCTTCTTGTCCGCGAGGCCGCGGACCAGTTGCTCGATCGCCTTGGGCTGGTCGCCGGCCGGCTCGTAGGGGGCCATCAACTGGAAGTCGGGCATGGTCGGAACACGGGGCGCTGGCCCCGCCCGCGGGGTTCGATCGATCAATCGGTCCCAGTCTTCGGAGTCGGCGGCGATGGCGTTGGCCCGTCGAACCGGAGGAACGGCTTGAGGGCCGCCGCGGTGACCGGGCCGATCCCCTTGACCCGGCGGTCGAGGTCGGCGAGCGATCGGAACGGGGCGGCGTCGCGACCTTCGACGACCCGCGAGGCCAGGACCGGGCCGATCCCCGGCAACGCCTCCAGGACCGCCGCCGGCGCCGAGTTGGGGTCCACGACCAGCGGGGCGAAGGGGACGACCTCCGACGCCGCCGGCGACCGCCACGACGCCAGGAGCAGCGCGATCGAGAGCGAGCCGGCCGCGACGATCAGGAGCCCCCGCGCCGGGCCGGTCCATCCCCAGATCGGTCGAGCGGGCTCGGGCATCGCGCCAGGTCTCCCAACCTCGGTCCTTTGAATGCGCGTTCAGTATAACGAAGGGCCGTCGCCGGCTCAAGGTCGCTCGAATTCGGGCCGGAATCGATCGGTTCTTCGAGTTGGGCCGGAAGACGGATTGCGAATTCCAAGCCTCTCAGATTCCAGACGATCAGGCTCATCCTGTCTTGCCGCCGTCTGCAATCTGAGACCCTTGCAATCGGGTATTCCGCGGATTGACGAACCGATCGCCCCGAGATCCCCGGCGATGGGTCGAGTCCGGGAAATTCGGGTCGGGGCGATCGCGGACCCATGCTATCCTATCGCGCAGTTCAGGGCAGGCACGCCCCGGACACCGGCCCGCGAAACCGAGGAGACCGCCATGATCCCCGTCGGCCAGCCTTACCGACCGGATGGACCGATCAATTTCCGATCGCTCTTGTCGACCCTGATCCTGGGCACCGTCACCGCGCTCCTTGGAGCGGCGGCCATCTGGCTCTGGGAGACCAGCCCGGTTCCGACCTTCGTCCTCGTGACCCCGGCCCTCCAGGGGGTCCTGATCGGCCTGGTCCTGGCGATCATGATCGGCCGGCTCCGGATGCGCAATCCCAAGCTCCTCGCGACGATCGCGGTCGCGTGCGGCCTGTCGAGCGTGGCCCTGGTCCATTACGGCCACTACCTCCGATTCCTCGACACGGTCGGCGAGCAGTATCGGACCGAAGTGGAGGCGGACCGGGAGTTGACGCCCGACCAGAAGCGGGCGGCCCTCGCCCGGGTCGAGCACGGCTCGCACGAGGTGGCCGACACCTTCCTCGTCGCCAAGACCGGCCATCCGGGCCTCGTCGGCTCGCTCCTGCTCCGGAGCGAGATGGGCGTGCAGATCAAGCACTCGACGTTGACGGGCTGGGGCGTCTGGCTCCTCTGGGGGGTGGAAGCCTTCATCGTCGCGGCGACAGCCGGCGCGTTGGCCGGTTCCCGCGCGGCCGAGCCGTTCTGCGAGGAATGCGTCGAGTGGTGCGCCAAGCATCCGGGTCGGCTCGACCTGGTCGGCGAGGCCGCGGCCCCGCTCGCCGAGGCCATCCGGGGCGACAACACGGCCGAGGTCGTCGCCCTCCGCGATCGGCCGATCGAGACCGCCGGCAACTCGGCGGCCGGGACGTCCTTGAAGTCGTGCCCCGGCTGCGACCAGACGTTCGCCGACGTTTGGCATCGCATCGACAAGCCGGGCAAGAAGGGCAAGACGGAATCGACCACGCGGACCCTGGTCAAGCAGCTCCGGATCTCGCCCGAGATGGCCCAACTGCTCAGGAGCGAACCGGAGCCGGCGGCCGAGACGGCCGAAGTCTGACCCCGGACCCCGGACGCCGGTCGGATGCGAGGCGGAGGGCCTTCCGCCCCGGGTCCGATCAGAGGACCCCGGCCGTGATCTCGGCCAGGGCCCCGAGGAAGGCGTCGATCTCGGCATCGGTGGTGAACGGGCCGGGGCTGACGCGGAGGGTCCCGTCGGGGAAGGTGCCGATGGCCTTGTGGGCGTAGGGCGCGCAGTGGAGGCCGGGGCGGACGGCGATGTCGAACGAGCCGTCGAGGATCGCGCCCAGGTCTTGCGGGGTGAGGCCGTCGGGGACGATCAGCGACAGGGCGCCGACGTGGGTGGCGGGCTCCCACCGGCCGGCGAACGACCAGCCGTCGGCGGCTTCGGCCCAGTCGACGACCTTCTGGAGCAGCGCGACCTCGTGTTCCCGGCCGGCGTCGACGCCCCGATCGGCGACCCAGGCGATCCCGGCGGCGAGGCCGGCGACCCCCAGGACGTTGGGCGTGCCCCCTTCCAGGAAGTAGGGGAGCTGTCGGGGCTGGGTCTCGCTCGCGCTGTCGCCCCCGGTCCCCCCTTCTCGCCAGGCGGTGGGGTTGGCCCGGGGGCCGACGTAGAGGGCGCCGGTGCCGGTCGGCCCGTGGAGGGCCTTGTGGCCGGGGAAGGCGAGGAGGTCGATCGGCGTGACCTTGAGGTCGATCGCGACCACGCCCGCCGACTGCGCGGCGTCGACCAGGAACAGGGCGTCGGCCGCGCGGACGATCGGGGCGATGGCCTCGATCGGCTGCACGGTGCCCAGGACGTTCGAGGCGTGGGTCAGCGCCACCAGCCGGGTCCGGGGCGTGATCGATCGGCGGACGTCGTCGGGGTCGAGATAGCCTTGGGTCGAAACGAGCCGGGTCAGCGTGATGACGCCGTCCTGTTCCAGCTTGCGGAGCGGCCGGCTCACCGAGTTGTGTTCCAGGTCCGAGGTGATGACGTGGTCGCCGGGCTTGACGACCCCTTTGATGGCGAGGTTCAGGCCGTCGGTGCCGTTATGGGTGAAGATCCACCGCTCGACCCCTTGCCCTCGGAAGAACTGGTTGAGCGCGTGCCGGGCCTCGTCCAGGGCGCGCTCCGCCGCCATCGCCATCCGGTGCCCCGCCCGGCCCGGGTTGGCCAGGCTGGTCCGGGCGAACGTGTCCAGGGCCCGGTAAACCGGCTCGGGCTTGGGGAAGCTGGTGGCGGCGTTGTCGAGGTAGATCATGGGTCAAGGTCCTGCCGGGCTGACACCCGGGGAAATTGCGGATTTCAGATCGCGGATTTCAGGATTTAAGATGAGGAGGAAGCCGTGAGTCGTCTTCGAGTTCCGGGGACGGGCGGGAGGCGATCCGTTTCATCTCGTCGAGGAACGCGTCGCGTCTCCTGGACGCTTCGGTCGCGTCTCGCTTCTTGTCGTTCATGTGGCGCGTTCCGGTGATCTCGGAGTTTTTCAGCGACTCGATCCAGGCCCCGAGCTGACGAGAGACGCTGGTGGCCCGGGATTTCAGATCGGAGATTTCCGAATTCAGATCATCGAAGGCGGGGACCCGTTCGAGGAGGCAGAGCATCGAGCGGACCTCTCCGGCCGACCCCCGGGCGATATACAAGAAGGTGAGCAACTCCGCCGTGGTGCCCCGTTCAAACCCCTCGGCGACGTTGTTCGAGATAGAGACGACCGCCCGCTCGATCTGGTTCTTCAGGCCCGAAAGTCGATCGAGCCGACCCGACTCGTTCATCGCGAAACCCGGACCGCCAGTTCGATCGCCGCGTTCCAGATGGGAAGCTCCTCGAATTGGCGATAACGCATCCAGGTATCCTTCTCGGTGTCTGAAATCCGCGATCCGAAATCCGCGATCGTCCGCCCGCTTCAACTCCCCACGAACTGGGCATAGAGCGTCCGGGCCTTGGCGATATCATTCGTCCCCTTGATGATGGCCCGGCCGTCGGGGAAGACGGTGAACTCGTGGCCTTCGGCGGCGAAGCGGAGCATGAAGGCGTTGTGGCGGACCTCGCCACCGAGCGGGGTGAGGCGGCGGGCCATCTCGGAAAAGTCGAGGGGCTCGGGCCTCCGGGCGGCGACCTGCACGGCGTTCCGGCCGCACAGGGTCGTGGTGTGCGAGCCGAGGTCGCCGGCCAGCCACTCGTATCGATGACGCTGGCAGCACGGGCAATCGACCTTGCCGAGCAGCCCGGCCACCTTGAGCCGGCGGAACGTCCAGTCCCAGACGTCGACCATGATCAGCTCGACGTTCAGGGCGTCATCCGCCCCGCTGAGGAGCTTGATCGCCTCGACCGCCTCGAACGACGCGATCACCGCGACGGCCGGCCCGAGCACCCCGGCGGTCTCGCAGGTGGGGGTCAGGCCCGGCGGCGGGCTGTCCTCGATCAGGCAGCGGAGGCAGGGGGTGATCCCCGGCCGGATCGTCATGGTCTGGCCCTCGGAGCCGATCACGCCGCCGAAGATCCAGGGCTTGCCGAGCTTCACGGCGGCGTCGTTGATCAGGTAGCGGGTCTCGAAGTTGTCGGTCCCGTCGAGGATCAGGTCGGCGTCGGCGACGAGCCCGAGGATGTTGGTGTGGTCGATGTCGGTGACGACCGGCTCGATCGTCACCGCCGAGTTGATCGCCCGGAGCTTCCGCGCCGCGGCCTCGGCCTTGGGCAGGTTGGCCAGGACGTCGGCCTCGTCGAAGAGGACCTGCCGCTGGAGGTTGTGGGTCTCGATGAAGTCGCGGTCGACGATCCGGACGTGGCCGACCCCGGCCCGGACCAGGTGGTTGGCCAGGACGGTCCCGAGCGCCCCGCACCCGCAGATCGTCACGCGGGAGCCCATCAGCTTGCGCTGTCCCGCCTCCCCCAGCGCCGGGAACCGGACCTGCCGGCTGTAGCGGTCGAGGGGTCTGGGCGTCGCGTCGCCGTTGCTACCGATCGGAGTCGTCGCCATGAGCCTTCCTTATCCAGTCCGGTTCAGCCGCCGGCGACGGCCGGGATGATGCTGACCTCATCCTTGGGATCGACCTGGGTGTCGAGGTCTTCGAGGTAGCGGATGTCTTCGTTGTTGACGTACACGTTGACGAACCGGCGCAGCTCGCCGCCGTCGAAGATCCGCTCCTTGAGCCCCGGGTGGGCCTCGAACACCTGGCCGAGGACCTCGCCGACGGTCGAGCCGCCGGTTTCGACGCTGTCGAGCCCGCCGGCGTGGGGCCGGAGCGGGGTGGGGATTCTAACTACGGGCATGGGCTGGCTTCCTTCGATACGGACTTCGATCGGAACGATGAGGCTGGCAGGCGGACGACATGCGGGCCGGCTCTCATCCCGGGAGGGTCCAATAAGTCGGCTTGGTGTCCCTGGGGATTCGCTCGCCCTCGGGCGAGAAGAACCACTCGTTAAACCAAGTGCTGCAATGGCCGGTGACGGTCAGGACCACGACGCCCGTTCCGCGAGGATCGGGAACCTCAACGTCGCACGGCAGTGACACGATGTCGGTCGAGCCACAGAGCAGGCACCGCGGAGGAGAAACCCTCCGCGCCCTCCATCGTCTCCGTTCTTGGGTCTTCGCGACCCAGAGCCGGCGAAATGTGCCCTTGGAGCCGGGCCCCGTATTTCGCGTCCATGCGTACAGCTCGGTCTTCGGATTTTCGAGGTCGGCGAGTTGCTGGTCGATCTCTTCTAACGACTCGATGACCTCCCCATCAACAAAGTCGCCGCATCGCCGACACCAGACCGGCGCCGAATGCACGTCGATCCGTGAGCCGTCCTCGAATTCATAGTAATTGCCGCGCGAGCCCACGAGCGTCTTGCTGGTCCCTTGAGGCAGGTTCCTCAACTCGTAAAGCGCTGGCATGGCACCGACCGGGGGAAAAGGACGACTGCATCAAGGGACGCCGCCCGACACACGGGAAGCCAAAGCGTCAATCAGGCCCTGGCGGCGACCAGTTCGCCCGCCTCGGCCCCGGCGCCGATCAGGGCTTCGAACTCGGCGAGGCTGGGCCGGATCACGGCGGGCGCGGCGAGCTTGCCGTGGAGGGCCTCGGCGGTCTTGAGGCCGTTGCCGGTGATGCAGATCACGGTCGAGCCGTCGCGGTCGATCTTGCCTTGCGCGATCAACTTCTGGGCGACGGCCAGGGTGACGCCGCCGGCGGTCTCGGCGAAGATCCCCTCGGTCTCGCCCAGGAGCTTCATGGCGGCGACGATCGCGTCGTCGTCGACGTCCTCGGACCAGCCGCCGGTGTCGCGGATCAGCTTGGAGGCGAAGTAGCCATCGGCCGGGTCGCCGATGGCCAGGCTCTTGGCGATCGTCCGGGGTTCGCGGACCGGGCGGACCTTCAAGGCGTCGGACTTGACCATGTGCGAGATCGGGTTGCACCCGGTCGCCTGGGCGCCGAACATCTTGGTGGCGATGGGGCCGTCGACGATCCCGAGGCGGGCGAACTCGCCGAACGCCTTGTGGATCTTGCCGATCAGGCTGCCGCCGGCCATGGGGGCGACGACGTGGTCGGGGAGGCGCCAGCCCAGGTCTTCGGCGATCTCGAAGCCCATCGTCTTGGAGCCTTCGGCGTAGAACGGCCGGAGGTTGACGTTGACGAAGCCCCAGCCGAACTTGAAGGCGATCTGCGAGCAGAGCCGGTTGACGTGGTCGTAGTTCCCCTTGACGGCGATGACCTTGGCCCCGTAGATGCTCGCCCCGAGGATCTTGCCGGCTTCGAGGTTGTCGGGGATCAGGACGTAGGCTTCCAGCCCCGCCGCCGCCGCGTTGGCGGCGACGCTCCCGGCCAGGTTGCCGGTCGAGGCGCAGCCGACGGTCCGATAGCCCAGCTCGACGGCCTTCGACAGGGCGACGCCGACCACGCGGTCCTTGAACGAGAGGGTGGGGTGGTTGACCGCGTCGTTCTTGATGTAAAGCTCGGCCACGCCCAGGGCCCGGGCCAGGCGATCGGCCCGGATCAGGGGCGTCCCGCCGACGTGGAGGCCGACGGTCGGCTCGCCGTCGATCGGCAGGAGCTCGCGATACCGCCACATGTTCCGGGGCCGCGACTGGATCGCCCGGCGGTCGAGGACCCGGCCGATGGCGTCGTAGTCGTAGATGACTTCGAGCGGGCCGAAGTCCTCGGTGCAGAAGTTGAGGGCTTCCGTCTTGGGGTAGAGCTTGCCGCAGAGGCGACACTTCAGGCCGATCGTGAGTTCTTCGGACACCGGCGGATCTCCCGACGACTCCCGACGCACTCCGGGCCGGGGGCGGCGGCGCGGAATCCTCGGGGCGAGGACACGGATTCGGACGGCGTCAAACGCCATCCGTCGGTGCGCCGAAGGCTCATCCGGGAGTGGGGAACGGGAGGGTGGGAATAAGGCAGGGCTGGGGCCAGGCCCGCCGGGGGCGCGTCCGCCTCAGTCCATCTTATCTGTCCCATCGGCCCCCTTCGGCGGATCGACCGCCAACGGGGCAACAGGGCAGGAGTTAGCACCAGCGTCCGCCGTGTCGGCGGACCGGTTGCTGTGGCGTCGCAGGGCCCGTCCCTCAGCCACTCTGGATAAGATGCGCACCGAATTATGATGACCGAAATGTACTCGACCCCGAGGGCGTCCGTCAAGCGGCGCCCCCGGGGTCGCGGGGGAATTGCGAGGGGTTGCGCCGGTCCCGAGGGTCCGGGCGGCGTCGGCCTGGCTTCAGCGGGCGGCATCCTTCTTCTTGGGGGCGGCCTTCTTGATGACGACCTTCGAGGCGACCTTCTCTTCGTGGATGACCTGGACTTCCATGCCCTTCTTGGCCTTGGCGAGGTCGTAGTTCTTGATCGACTTGCCCTTGGGGGTGACCCACTCGGTGTCATCCTTGATGGTGACCTCGACCTCCTTGTCGGTGTCCTTCTCGGTCACGACGATCTTCTTGGCTTCGACGTCGACCGACTTGACGGTCCCGAAGAACTCGGCGGCCAGGGCGCCGCCGACGGTGACGGTGATCGCCAGGACGACGGCGATGGCGGAGGCGAGGAGCGAACGGCGAGTCTGGGCCACGGGGATGTCTCCTCGGATCGGGCGGGGGCGTGACCGGGTCCGGGATCGGAACCGGGGGCGGGCCCGGAGCCCGGGCACGTCCCTCGACGAGAGGGAAGCGCCAGAGGGGCGGCCCCGGCGGCCATCGCCTTGGAAGGAAGATGCGCGACCGGCCCCTTTTAGCGCGAGAACCACGGGGATTCGGCCGTCGTATGACTATAATAGGGCGGCATCGGGGAAGAAAGGGCGCGCCCGGGCGGCTTGGCTCGGGTCCCGGGGCCGGCGACGGAGGGGGGCGAATGACGACGATCGAGGCCACGCGGGGGCGAGTGACCGGGGCCGTCGACCTGGATCGGCGGGCCGTCGAGATCGGCCGCGGCCTGTTCGCCGAGGTCGGTCGGGGGGCGTCGCCGCTCGACCGGGGTTGGTGGGACGACCGGATGATGGCCCTGACGATGGGCGACCCCCGGGTCAAGGTCCAGCTCTTCCGGTTCATCGACGCGCTGCCGTCGCTCGGGTCGGCCGGATCGGTGGGCCGTCACCTCCGCGAATACCTCGACCAGGCCGGCGAAGCGGTCCCCTGGTTCCTCAAACTCGGCGTGGCCCTGGCGCCTCCGGGGACGCTCCGGGGCGAACTCCTGGCCGCGATCGCCCGGGGCGGGGCCACCCACATGGCCCATCGCTTCATCGCCGGGTCGACCCCGGCCGAGGCGTTCGAGACGGTCCGGCGGCTCCGGGGGCGCGGGGTCGGCTTCACGGCCGACCTGCTCGGCGAGGCCGTCATGAGCGACGCCGAGGCCGAGGCGTACCAGCAGACCTGCATCGATCTGATCCGCGGCCTCGCCCCGCCCCTCGCCGCGGAGGCCGACGACCCCCGGCTCGACCGGGGCCCATCCGGCCCGATCCCCCGGGTCAACCTGTCGCTCAAGCTCACCAGCCTGACCCCCCGGTTCGACGCCCTCCACGGCGAGGCGACGACCCGCCGGGTCCTCGACCGGCTCCGGCCGATCCTCCGGGTCGCCCGCGAGTCCCGGGCGTTCGTCAACGTCGACATGGAGCAGTACGCCCACAAGGACCTGACCTACGCCATCTTCCGCCAGGTCCTGTCCGAGCCCGAGTTCCGCGACTGGGCCGACGTCGGGATCGTCGCCCAGGCCTACCTGCCCGAGGCCGAGGGGGACCTCCGCGACCTGGTTCGGTGGGTCGAGGGTCGCGGGACGCCGATCACGATCCGCCTGGTCAAGGGGGCTTACTGGGATTACGAGGTCCTCCACGCCCGCCAGCTCGGCTGGCCGGTCCCGGTCTACCTCCAGAAGTGGCGAAGCGACGCCAGCTTCGAGCGCTGCGCCCGGTTCTTGATGGCCCATCATGACCGGCTCCGCCCCGCCCTGGGCAGCCACAACATCCGGAGTCTGGCCCTGGCGATGGCGGCGGCCGAGGCCCACGGCGTCCCGGCCAACGGCTACGAGATCCAGATGCTCCACGGGATGGGCGAGCCGATCGAGCGGGCCCTGGTCGCCGGGGGACGTCGGGTCCGGGTCTACACCCCCTACGGCGCGATGCTCCCGGGGATGGCCTACCTGGTCCGCCGCCTTTTGGAAAACACGTCCAACGAGTCCTTCCTGAAAGCCAGCTTCGCCGGCGGCGCCGAGGTCGAAGGGCTCCTGCGAAACCCCGAGGAGGTCGGTGCCATGTGGCCCCTGAAGCGTCGAGCCGCCCCGCCATCCCGGCCGATCCCCCCGTTCCGCAACGAGCCGCCGACCGACTTCACCCGGCCCGAGGCCCGCGAGGCGATGCGCCGCGCCCTCGACCAGGTCCGCCGCGACCTGGAAGCCGGCCCGTATCGCTGCCCGATCGTGATCGACGGCGTCGAGGGCGACGGGGACGAAGCCCTCGAAGTCTCGGCCCCGGGCGAGCAGACCCTCCGGTTCAGCCGGGCTCAGGCCGGCGGGGCGATCGAGGCCGGCAAGGCCGTCGCCGCCGCCCGCCGGGGGTTCGCGGCCTGGTCCGCCACCGCCCCACGGGCTCGCGCCGACGTCCTCCTCAAGGCGGCGAGCCACCTCCGGCGCGATCGGTTCCGGCTCGCCGCCATCGAGGTCTTCGAGTGCGGCAAGCCCTGGCGCGAGGCCGACGGCGATGTCGCCGAGGCGATCGACTTCTGCGAATTCTACGCCCGCGAGATGATCCGTCTGGCCGAGCCCGACCGCCGCGACGTCCCGGGCGAGACCAACGCCATCGAGCGGATCGCGCGAGGAGTGGTCGTCGTGATTCCCCCCTGGAATTTCCCCCTGGCGATCCCGATGGGCATGACCGCCGCCGCGCTGGTCGCCGGTAACGCGGTCATCCTCAAGCCCGCCGAGCAATCCCCCGTGATCGCCCGCGAGTTGTGCCAGGTCTTCCGCGAGGCCGGCTTGCCGCCGGGAGCCCTCCACTATCTGCCGGGCCGGGGCGAGGTCGTGGGCCAAGCTCTGGTGAACGACCCCCGGGTCGACCTGATCGCGTTCACCGGGTCGCGGGAGGTCGGGCTGGCGATCAACCGCCAGGCCGCCGAGCCCCAGGCCGGGCAGGACCACGTCAAGCGGGTCATCGCCGAGATGGGGGGCAAGAACGCCATCATCGTCGACGACGACGCCGACCTCGACGAGGCCGTCGCCGGGGTCGTCCAGAGCGCCTTCGGCTACTCGGGCCAGAAGTGCTCGGCCTGCTCGCGGGTCGTGGTTCTCGAAGGAGTCTACGACGCCTTCGTCGCCCGCCTGGCCGAGGCCGCGCGGGCCGTGGTCGTCGGCCCGCCCGAGGACCCCGAGACCGTCGTCGGCCCCTTGATCGACGCCGACGCCCGCGACCGGGTCCTCGCCTATGCAAAGGTCGCCGCCCGCGAAGGCCGGGTCATCCTCGCCGCCGGCCCCGGCCCGCTCGCCGCTCGCGGCCACTACGTCGGCCCCCTGATCGTCGCCGACGTCGCCGCCGGAGCCCGGGTCGCCCAGGAGGAAATCTTCGGCCCGATCCTGGCCGTGATCCGCGCCGCCGACCTCGACGACGCCCTCCAGATCGCCGACGCCACCCCCTACGCCCTCACCGGCGGCCTGTACTCGCGGAGCCCCGCCAACATCGACCGCGTCAAGCGCTCGCTCCGGGTCGGCAACCTCTACATCAACCGCCCGATCACCGGCGCCCTCGTCGATCGCCAGCCCTTCGGCGGCTTCAAGCTCTCCGGGATCGGCGGCGCCAAGGCCGGCGGCGCCGACTACCTCCACGAGTTCCTCCTCACCCGCGCCATCACCGAGAACACCCTGAGGCGCGGATTCGCGCCGGAAGATGCCGCCGACGCCTTGGAAACCGTCGCCGTCGAAGGGAGCTGATCGAAAGGACATCCCGATGCCGCTCCGCGACCATTCTCCTCGACCGGCGCCTCCCCGAGCGGTACGTGGCCGTGCCGCTGGTCCACCTCGGCACTTCGATCGAGATCGACTTGGCTACCTTCGAGACCGGCGAGCCGGGCGACCCGATCACCGGCCCTGAGGATGGAGGTGGGGGCACGGCGACCGCGACCTGGGCCCCGCCGCTTCCAACCCTGGCCGTCGAGGCCGAATTGCCGGAAGCGGACGAATACGAGGTCCGGGTCACGACACGAGGCCGGCGGCTGGTCGCCGCCGTCGAGATCGTCAGCCCGTCGAACAAGGACCGGCCGGAACACCGCCGGTCGTTCGTGGCCAAGTGCGCCGCGCTCATGCGGGAGCGCGTCTGCGTGGCGATCGTCGACATCATGATGGCCCGGAATGCCAACTTATATGGCGACATCCTCGATCATTTCGGCCAGGACGACCGATCCCTGGAGGATGGGCCCCCAACCCTCCTCGCCGCCGCATGCCGATGGACGAAGCCGGATGGCCGGGGAGGCCTGGACGCATCCCCTGGCGATCGGCCGGCCGTTGCCGACGCTCCCCCCCTGGCTCGCCACGGGCTTCGCCGTCCCTCTCGATCTCGAAGCGAGCTATGAAGAGACGTGCCGCGTGCTCCGCATGCCCTAGCGGAAGGCTCGGGAAGAGGAGGGTCGGGCCTGCGATGGCGAGCCTCGACCCTCACGAGGACCGAGGATTGTTGGCGACCGATCGGGCGCGGTTGCCCGTGGTCGGGCTCAACCCGCCTTTCGCCGATCCTTGGGCGTTCGGGCGTTGATCGGCGAGGCGAACCGGGCCTTCATCGGGCCTTCCACGACCTCGTAATCCTTGAACCGCATCCGGACGCCTTCATGCCGGGTGTTAGCGACGAAGACGATCTCGGCGCCGGCGGCCAGGCTCGCATCCACGATCGTGGCCAGCCCGTAGAGCCGTCCGAACGGAGGCAGGGCGCCGGGCTCGCAGTCGGCGAAGACCCGCTCGACTTCGGCTTCGGTGGCGATCTTGAGGTCGGCCACCCCCAGGATCTCGGCGAGCCGCGCCGTGTCGATCCGGTGCGTGGCCGGCAGGACAGCCAGGGCAAAACTCCCGCCCGCCCGGACCAGGACCCCCTTGGCCACGCACCGACCCGGGACGTGGACGCAGCCGGCAAGATGCGTCGCCGAATGGGCCGGGCGATGCAGCAACACCTCGAAACGGACCGATCGGCTCTGGAGGAAGTCGCGAATGCTCATCAATGGTGCCCCCTCGACCAGGTGCTTCATTGACAATATAAACGGCTTGGGAAGATTGGAAAAGAAATGAGGGGGTGTTCCTCGCGATTAGATTGCCGGTTTTCTGGGATTGTTGGAATTTGGCCATTGCGCGGATTGGACTTGGGCCCAATAACGATGATTATTAGGGTGAACTTGAATGATGGGAGCCATCTCCGGGGCGCACGAGGGGATTTGATCGGGCCCACGACGAAACGAGCCATCATGAGGCTTCGCCTCACCGCGCCCAATGAAAAGGTCTGGGGCCAGGTCGTGCATGATTGCAGTCGTGTGGCCCCTATTTCATACCAACCCATTTTGCGAAGCGAGACGGCGATCCCGACGAAACGAAGCCATCTTCGCCGCGGATCAGGGCCGGCCGATCCCGGGCCTCCTGGCATTGCCAGGCTCCTGGCATGGCCCGGGAGGCGGGGTTTGACGTCGCCCATCTCGGGCGGTACATTGGGCGTTCGCGCCCGATCGGCGTGGCGTGATTGTGCTTCGACTCCTTTTGCAAGGTCGCCCGGGGAGATATGCCCCGGGGCATCGACCCCGAATCGCCCGTTCGCGGAGAGGAAATCCCTCGTGGCACTTGCGGTCAAAGACCTGATCGACGCGGGCGTCCATTTCGGTCACCGGGCGAGCCGGTGGAATCCGAAAATGAAGCCGTACATCTACGGTAAGCGCAACCTGATCCACATCATCGACTTGAAGGAAACGGTCCGCGGCCTCCTCCGGGCCTCGAAGTACTTCAACCGGGTGGCCGCGCAGAACGGGCTGATCCTGTTCGTGGGGACCAAGCGGCAGGCCGCCGAGACGATCGTCGAGGAATGCACCCGCGCCGGGATGCCGTACGTCACGGAGCGGTGGCTGGGCGGCACGCTCACCAACTTCCGGACCATCCGGAGCCGGCTCGAACGGCTCGAAGAGCTGGAAACGACCCTCGACGGCGAGCAGGCTTTGAGCTACGGCAAGAAGATGATCTCGACCTTGACCCGCGAGCGGAAGAAGATCGACCGCAACCTGTCCGGCATCCGCCACATGACCCGCCTGCCCGAGGCCCTGCTGGTCGTCGACCCGCACCGCGAGCACAACGCGGTCAAGGAAGCCCGGAAGCTGGGGATCAAGGTCGTCGCCCTGCTCGACACCGACTGCGACCCCGACACGATCGACCTGCCGATCCCCGGCAACGACGACAGCATGCGGTCGATCGAACTGGTCGTGAAGCGGCTCATCGATTCGATCATCGAGGGCAAGGCCACCGCGCCCGACATGCCCCCGCCCCGCGAGGAGCCCGAACGAGGCTCCGGCGACCGCGGGCGTGGCGACCGTCGCGGCGACCGTCGGGGCGGTGGCGGTGGCGGTGGCGGTGGCGGTTACGGCGGCGGCAATCGCGGCGGGTCGAACGCCGGCCAGGGGGTCCAGCGGAGCGCCGCCCGGTCCACCGGCGGCGGCCCGCCCGCCCTCGGCCAGGCGACCCAGGCCGCCGGCGCCGAGGCCCCCGTCCCGGTCGAGCAGGCCACGCTCGCCCCGCCCGCCGTCGAGGCCGAACACCCCGGCTCCCACGGCGAGACCGACATCCCGCCCTCGGCCCAGCCCGCCGAGTAAGCCCGACGGTCCCCCGGCCCCGTCAAGAGGGGACGGTCGCGACGTTTGGATGAGCATCGGAGCCCCGGCGACCCCGAGCGGTCGCCGAGGGCCCTCGCCCCCCCGGACCGAATTCTTCACCTACGATCGATCGACGGACGGACCGCGAAGGAGAAGCGCCGATGGCCGAGATCACGGCTCAGGCTGTCAACGAGTTCCGCAAGACGACCGGGCTGGGCCTGATGGAGTGCAAGGCGCTCTTGAAGGAAGCCGACGGCGACCTGAAGAAGGCCATGACCCTGGCCCAGGAGCGCGGCAAGGCCAACGCCGCCAAGCGGGCCGGCCGGGCCGCCCGCGCCGGCCGGATCGAAGTCTACATCCACCACGACGGCAAGTCCGGCGCCCTGGTCGAGGTCAACTGCGAGACCGACTTCGTCGCCCGGAACGACGAGTTCCGCCAGTTCGCCAAGGACCTGGCCCTCCACGTCGTCGCCGCCAACCCCTTGTGCGTCCGCCGCGAGGACATGGACCCCGCGGTGGTCGAGGAGCAGCGGCGGATCTTCCTCAAGCAGGCCGAGGACAAGCCCGAGCCGATCCGGGCCAAGATCGCCGAGGGCAAGATCAACTCCTGGTATGGCGAGAGCGTCCTGCTCGACCAGATGTTCGTCAAGGACTCGGCCAAGACCGTCCGCGAGGTCATGACCGAGGTCAACGCCCGGTGCGGCGAGAACATCTCCGTCGCCCGCTTCGCCCGCTTCATCGTCGGCGACGCCGCCCCCGCCGAGGCCCCCGAAGCCGAGGCTTGATCCCCGACCTCGAATCGCGGATCTCGGGATTTCAAATCGAAGAGGAAACGGTGCTTTTTTATTCCTCTTGAAGTCTGAGATCCGGGGATCTGAGATCGGAATCCTCACCCCCGCCGAACCCCTTCGACGTTGGAGTTTCCCGATGGATGCCGCCTCTTCCTTCGGCCCCCCGGTCTTCCAGCGGATCTTGCTGAAGCTCTCGGGCGAGAGCTTTTGCAGGCCCGGCGAGGGGGGGATCAGCGTCGAGGAGGTGAGCCGGGTCGCCAACCAGGTGGCCCGGGTCGCGGCGCGGGGGGTCCAGGTGAGCATCGTCGTCGGCGGCGGCAACATCCTCCGGGGGGCCTCGCTCAAGGGGAGCCCGGTCATCCAGGAGGCGACCGCCCACTACATGGGGATGACCGCCACGGTCATCAACGGCCTGGCCCTGCTCGACGCCCTCGAAGTGGCGGGCTGCGAGGCCCGGTTGATGTCGTCGATCCGGATGGAAGAGGTCGCCGAGCCGTTCATCCGCCGCCGGGCGATGACCCACCTCGCCCGAGGGCGGGTCATCATCCTGGCCACCGGCACCGGCAGCCCGTTCGTCACCACCGACACCGCCGCGGCGCTCCGGGCCAAGGAGCTGGGCGTCGAGGCCCTGCTCAAGGCGACCCGGGTCGATGGGATCTACTCGGCCGACCCCGAGAAGAACCCCCACGCGATCCGCTACGAGCACCTGACCCCCGAGCAAGTCCTCCGCGACGACCTCAAGGTCATGGACATGACGGCCATCGGCATGTGCGTCGACAACTCGGTGCCGATCCTCGTGTTCAACTTCAAGAAGGAAGGCAACATCGAGCGCGCCGTCGCCGGCGAGCCGATCGGCACCTGGGTCGCCGCCGGCCCCCGCCCTCGGCCTTCGAACCCGAACATCGTTTGACTCGCGGGGGCGTTTCCGATCTGCTAGGCGGGTACGGTCCGGTCGCTCGATTGTCGGAGTCCGCTTGCCGAGGTGTCCCACCATGAGCATGGAAGAGATCGCGTTCGAAGCCGAAGAGCGGATGGAAAAGAGCATCGCCCTGCTGGCCGACCAGCTCAAGGGGGTCCGGACCGGCCGCGCCAATACCGGGCTGATCGACTCGATCCGGGTCGACTATTACGGATCGCCCACCCCGCTGAAGCAGCTCGCCAACCTGAGCACCCCCGAGCCCCAGCAGATCCTGATCCGGCCGTTCGACCAGACGGCCATCGGCGACATCGTCAAGGCGATCCAGGCCAGCGACCTCGGCCTGACCCCCAACTCCGACAACAAGGTCGTCCGCCTCAACGTCCCCTCCCTGTCCGTCGAGCAGCGCAAGAAGCTGGCCGGCCGCGTCAAGGACCTCGCCGAGGAAGCCCGGGTCTCGATCCGCAACATCCGCCGCGACGCCAACAAGTCGGGCGACAAGGAGCTGACCGACAAGACCATGACCGAGGACGACCTCGAACGCTGCAAGGAGGACATCCAGGCCCTCACCAAGCGGTTCGAAGGCAAGGTCAACGAGATGGCCGAGAAGAAGTCGGCGGAGATCCTCGAAGTATGAACCCCCCCTCGCCGGACGGACCGACGAGCCGGGGCGGAAGCCGGGCGGGCCGGCTGGCCCGGTTCGCGGTCCGCTACCTGGCCGGGGTGGCGTTCGTCGTCTGGTTCGGCGGGTTCACGTTCTACGCGGCCGTCGTCGTCCCCGACCTCCACGAAGCGTTGGGCGGGATGGAGACGGGCGAGATCAGCCGGCGGGTCGGCTTCGCGCTCAACACGATCGGCGGCGCGGCCGTCGGCCTGGGCTGGCTCCGGCTCGGGACCGACCGGGCGGCCCGGGCCGGCTGGCGGGGCGGGATTCGCGCTGGGTTGCTCGCCTTGACGACGCTGCTCCTGCTCGCGCTGGTGGTGATTCATGGGGTCCTAAGTGCCCGGCTCGACTCCGGCGCCTCCCGGAGCAGCTTCTTCCCGCTCCACGAGGTTTATCTGATCGTGAGCACCGCGCAATGGGCGGCCAACCTGGGCTTGATGGCGGTCGAGGCGATCGGGAATCCCCGGAAGAAAGGCGAATAATCGACGCCCGCCCGGGCGGAATATGAAAGGGCCGGGCGGATCAGCCGAAGCCCGGCGCGTGCATCGCGACCGGCGGCCTCGGGAGCATCCGGCCGAACGACCGGAGCCACCGAAAGAGCCGGCGGGCGTGGACCATCGGCGAGGGCCAGCGGCCGGGGCGAGGGGCGGCGATGGGTTCGTTCTCGCGGAGCACCTTGTACAGGGCGACGAACGACCGCCGCTTGGTCTCGTCGAAGCAGACCTCGATCAGCGTGTGGTCCCAGCTCGACCCGTCCCGCTCGGCCCGGTAGACCCGGAACGTGGGGTTGCCCCCGTAGCGGGCCCGGTAATCTTCCTTGGCCCCCTCGACCGCGCGTTCCCAGGTGTCGAACTGCCGATGCAGCGCCGCGAAGACCTGATAACCGTCTTCCGACAACACCGTCAGGGTGAACGGGGCTCCCATCGCTCGCACCTCGTGGGTCTGGTCCGATGTCTCCCGTGATGGCCGGCCTACTCTAACACCGCGCCGGTTAATTGTCAAGCGTACACTAAAAACGGATCAAGCTTCGCGGGGGGATGGGTCTTCGAGCTTCCGGTAGAGCGAGGACAGCCCGAGTCCGAGGCGGCGGGCGGCCTCGCGCTTGTCGCCCGCCGAGCGGTCGAGGACCCGGCGGATGTGGTCGCGTTCGAAGCGGTCGAGGGCGGCGCGGAGGTCGTCGCCGTCGGGGTCGTCGGGGTGGGCGACGAGGTCGGCGGGGAAGTCGGCGGCGGTCAAGATGGGGTTCTCGCCGAGGATCACCGCGCGTTCGAGGGCATTGCCCAGCTCGCGGACGTTGCCCTTCCACGGGGCGGCGGTGAGGCGGCGGATGGCCGCGTTGTCGACCCCGTCGACCCGCCGGCCCAGGGTCCGGGCGTGGCGGTCGAGCAGGACGGCGATGAGGTCGGGGATGTCGTCGCGGCGGTCGCGCAAGGGGGGCAGGTGGATCGAGATGACGTTGAGCCGATAGTACAGGTCGGCGCGGAACCGGCCGGCGTCGACCTCGGCGGCCAGGTCCTTGTTGGTCGCCGCCACCACCCGCGCGGCGACCGGCTCGGCCCGGGTCGCCCCCACGGGGAGGACCTCCTTGGCCTCGATCGCCCGGAGGAGCTTGGCCTGGGTCGCCAGGGGCAACTCGCCGATCTCGTCGAGGAACACCGTCCCCCGGGCCGCGGCGACGAACAGGCCCGAGCGGTCGCGGTCGGCCCCGGTGAACGCCCCGCGGACGTGGCCGAAGAGCTGGTTTTCGAGGAGTTCATTGGGGATCGCCGCGCAGTTGATCGCCAGGAACGGGGCGTCGGGCTCGGGCCCGAGGGCGTGCAGGGCCCGGGCGACCAGCTCCTTGCCGGTCCCCGACTCGCCGCCGATGAGGACGTTGCTCCGGGTCGGGCCGAGCTTGCGGATCAGGGTCTTCACCTCGCGCATCGGCGGGCTCTGGCCGACCAGCATCTCGACGGCGACTGGGGCGTGCAACTGGCGGCGGAGGGCCTGGTTCTCGCGGGTCAGGGTCCGGACCCGCATCAGGCGATCGAGCTTGGTCAGCAGCTCGTCGAACAAAACCGGCTTCATCAGGTAATCGTGGGCCCCCCGGCGGAAGGCGGCCACGGCGTTCTCGACGGTGGCGTAGGCCGTGATGATCAGGACCAGCAACTCGGGGCGGACCTTGAGCAGGCGGTCGAGGAGTTCCAGGCCGTCGACGCCGGGGAGCTGGACGTCGCAAAGGGCGACGTCCGGCTCGAACCGCTCGATCGAGGCCAGCGCGGTGGGGGCGTCGGGGGCGACGGCAACCTCGTAGCCCTCCCCCTGGAGGAACTCCTGCAAGGTCGAGGCGATGACGTCCTCGTCGTCGACGATCAGGACCCGGCCCCGGGACACGAGGCGCGTGGGGGTGGCCCGGGTGGTCATCGGGCCAGCTCCCCGGCCGGGCCCGGGAGGGCGGCGAGGAGGGTCGGGCAGGGGGGGTCGGGGCGATCGGCCGGGAGGTGGACGAGGAAGGTCGCGCCCTGGCCGGCCTCGGACCGGACGGCGAGCCGCCCGCCCATCTCCTCGACGATCTGGCGGCTGACGAACAGGCCGAGCCCGGTCCCCTGCGGCTTGGTCGTGAAATACGGCTGGAACAGGCGGGCGCGGTCGGAGTCGCCGATCCCCCGGCCGTCGTCGGCGACGCTCAGGACGACCGAGCCGCCGTCCTCGCGGCCTTCGAGGTGGATGCGCCCCCCCTTGCCGGTGGCGTCGATGGCGTTGAGGACCAGGTTGAGCAGGACCTGGGTCAGGTGGTCGCGGACCCCGCGGATCGGGGGTAGGTCGCGAGGGACGTCGATGGTGATGGCCCGCTCCTTGGTCCTCTGATAATACTTGGCGATCCCCAAGGCCTCGTCGACGACCTCGGCGGGGCGGACCCTCGCCCGGAGGGTGGACGCGGGGCGGGAATAGTCGATCAGGTCGCGGATGGTCCGCTGAATCCGGCCGAGCTGGGATTCGGCCAGGGCGAGCTTGGCGTCGACGTAGCCGTCGGGCTTCCGGCGGCGGATCATCTGGATCAGGGAGCTGATCCCGGCCAGGGGGTTGCCGACCTCGTGGGCGATCCCGGCGGCGAGGAGGCCGAAGGCGGCCATTTTTTCCTGCTGGATCACCCGGGCCTGCGAAGCCCGGAGGGCCGAGGTCCGCTCGGCGACGCGCCGTTCCAGCTCGGCCCGGTGCCGCTCCAGGTCGGCGTTGAGCCCTTCGAGCCGGGCGCCGGTGGCCCGGAGGACCGAGGCCAGCGACGAGCTCGCCCAGGCCACGCACGCGAGGATGACCACCGTCTCGACCACCGAGCCCACCGCCGAGCGGTCGCCCCCGAGGGCCCAGGCCAGGCCGGCGAAGCTCAGGCAGTGGAGCCCGCACGTGGTCCAGGCGAACAGCCGGGGGTAGCGGATCGCGCAGCAGATGATCGACAGGAGGTAATACCAGCGGAACGGGCTCGAAAGCCGGGTGTCGTTGAAGCAGAGCAGGGTGATGAAGACCGACTCCATCAGCGAGACGAACCACGGCCATCGGCGGAGGAAGACCGCGCCCAGCCGGTAATAGACCGTGTCCAAGGCCGCGTAGCCGGCCCCGAGGGCGAGGAAGACCCGGACGGCCGACGGGTTATGCAGGCCCGACCGCGCCTCGATCAGGCCGACGCCCATCAGGATGCCGAACCAGCGGATCTTGACCACGATCGACTCGGTCGCCAGCTCCCAGCCCAGTCGATCGGAGTCCCGCGCTTGCATTCGACCTCCGCGACGATCGGGATGGATGGGCGACAGCCCGGGCCCCCTCATTATATCCCCGGGGCGGGCGGTCGGCACGCCGGACCCCCGGCCATGGGTGTAACTGGGTGTACCCGCGGATTCTTGGGGTGCTGGAATTCACCCTCAGCCGCGATGGGCTCAGCCGTGCGTTTCGGCCCTCAACACGGCGATCCCGCGAGGAATTCGGTTCGGGTCGTCACCTAGCCCTCCCAGAGTCCCCAGCCACCACCAGGAAAGCTGGTTACACCCGGTGTAACTCTCGATCCTGGAGTTTAGGCGGCGGGCCTCATCCACAGGTCCGCCCACTGCGGAGTATCTACCGTCGCGATCAGCGCCGCCATCCCGTCGATATGGCCCGCGCACCAGCCCCGGCCCGGCACCTTCAGCCGTCGGCCCATCCGACGCGCCAGGCCCTCCACCGCCCCGCTGCCGATCGACCGGCCCGTGCGCCGCCGGCCGAAGTAGCCGACCCGGGCGGTGTGCTTGGCGAAATACAGGATCACCTCGTCGATCGCCGCCTGGGCCGACGGCGTCCGCCCCTGCGACGGCGTGGCCCCGATGTGATCGAGCAGCCCCGGCCAGGAGCCGGGCCCGGCCCCGCTCCAGCCACTCGGCCGCCGCGGCGGTCCCCTCGCCGCGCAGGCCGGCACCCGCCGCGGCGATGTGCTGACTGGCGTGGAAGATGTCCAGCACCGGCCCGGCCGCCGGGAAGTGCTCGGCCGCCGCCGACCAGATCCAGGCGGCCCCGTCGGCCAGCACCGTCAGGTCGCCGGCCGGGTCGATCCCCAGGGCCACCGCCCAGGGGGCCCACCGGTCCGAGAACGCCCGGCTGTCGGCCGTCGTGGCGGAGGCGACGCTGGCCGTCGGGCCGGGCAGCTCGCGGTCGGCCCATTGCCCCGGCCCGGCCGGCTCGCCGGCGGGCCGGACCTGGAAGATCGCCATCTTGACCTCGCGCCAGCCGTCGCGGGTCGGGACCATCACGCCGTCGACGAGGAACTCGACGTCGCCTTGGGCCTTGGCGAAGGCGGCCACCGGCGGGGCGGCCTCGCGGCGGCGGGCCGGGTCGGCGGCGGCCTCGTGGCAGTGGCGGCGGATCGTCTGGTCGTCGATCCGCAGGCCGGCGATCTGGTCGAGCCGGTCCGAGGCGATGGCGAAGGACCAGCTCGCCGCCGCCAGGCAGGCCAGGCGGGTCGCCTGGGGGCTGAGGAAGCCATCCAGGCCGACGCGAAGGTCGGTCGGATAGGCGGTCAGCCCACAGGCCGGGCAGCGGGCCGAGCGGCGGACCAGCTCGACTCGGCCGGCGGCGGTCACCGTGGTCCGGGGCGTCTTGTCCTTGACGAGGCGACGGCCGCCGCAGGGGCAGGCGCGGCCGGGCGTCCCTTTTTTCTAGGGCGGCAAAGCCTGATTGATGAGTGAATCTTCAAGCGATTTGAGGTAGGCGGCCGGGTCGCGGCGGAAGCGGCGGCCGAGCGTCCGCACCCCCTGCCGCCGCTCCAGGCGGCCCCGG
>JAABUQ010002591.1_pt1 | contig 35372 bp, 32 predicted proteins | sample 5560001 | NCBI WGS metagenome assembly JAABUQ01 (sample SAMN10711888, study PRJNA513371) | rock metagenome | isolation source: Antarctica rocks | place: Antarctica: Victoria Land, Finger Mt nord | collected 2015-12-18
CGTCGCACGCCAGCATGAGCAGCAGCACCGCGCATATCGCTGTGGTTCGTCGCATCGTCGTGCCTCCTGTTCGCACATGGCAAACTCGTCACCCGTGTGCGTATGTCCCCTCGTACCTCACGCGCTTATGCCCTTCTTGCGCCGGTGGCCCGGCCCCTGTTTACTGCCCGCCATCTCTCCACCCTCTGCGTTCTCAACATACTCCACACGACCAGCCATCGAGGTCGGTGTAGAGTGTGCAGTTTGTGCAGACGGTGTAGAGACAGGGGCACGAAGAAGGCGTGGCGCAAGAGCGTACCTGATGACCTCGTACGTGCGGTGGCAATGGCGGTGTGATTCGGGGAGTACAAGCCGAGACGCTTCCCCCTGATCCGTCCGCTACGACGCCTAGCGCCGCACCAGCATCACCACGATCAAAAGGAGCAGAACGCCCGCAACCGCCCACAGCGCCACATACGCCCGCGTGAACTGCGCACGCGGGGCGAGATACCGTGGGGGAAAAGAACGTGCCTCACGCGGGCGGCGTGGGTCGGGTGCGTCCATGTGCGTAATCTCCTTTCGTGGTGCGTGCCCGTGCCATCGCTACCCCAGCCCACACCGCCTGCCCCGCCCGCCCGCTACCCGTCCAGTGAGGGCGAGGGCTAATCATCCGTGGGCTTATTCCGTGCTTGCGGTTCGGCTTTTTTCTGCCCGTCACATCCTTTATACTCATGCCGCTACATAAGCAACGGAAGATGCCTTAAGAGTCACACACAAGGAGACAAGCATTTGCCAGGCGACAATGACGCGCTGATACCGCTTACAGAGGCAGCAGTGCATTTGGGCCTTTCCTACCCCACAGCGTACCATCGTGCGCGTATGGGAGACCTGCGCACCACCCTTGTCACCAACAGACTCTTTGTGCTTACCTCAGAAATTAAGCGTTACCGGGAAGAAGTCTTGGGGCACACGGGTTTCAATCGGAGTCGTGGCAGTCGCCGAAAAAAGCCGACTGATTAGCTCCGTCACATTCCCCTCAACCGTTGTTGTCGTCTTGAAAGAGCTAGGGATCGCTCCCCTTGCGTCCACAAGCAAAACGGGGATTGCGCGTTCAATCTCAACCATAGCCATCCCATACTTTGTGGTTCGCCGCTGCCCATGCCGCGCCTGCATCGGTCAGTGACACCGCCGCGTCCTCTTCCTCCTCATCAAGCACGATCAACCCCTCACCATCAAGGGTTGCCAAGAGCGAGAGCGTGTCCCCCGCGACGAAGCCTGCACCCGCGATCACTTCACGTACATCGGCAGGCACCCCGGCCTCGCCTTCCGTCGCGCGACAGACAGACAGCAGCACGAGCGTGCGCGCGTCGGGGGCCGGTGGGAGCGGGGGTGGTTCGCGTCGCCAGGTCATGTGGTACCTCTCTTTTTGTTCTTGTCAGCTGTGTAGCATGATGGGTGTCCTCGTGCGGACTCCTTCTGGGTGGCCGTTACCCTCGCCTTAAACGACGAGGACGATGCCGAGAAAGGCGACAAAGGTGCCCACGATACTCCGGCGCGTCGGTCGCTCGTGCAGAAAGACGATTGCGCCCAGCAGGCCAAAGATCGGGCTGCTCGCGTTCAGCGTTCCGGTCGTTGATGCCCCCGCCACCTTTACCGCCGTGAGATAGCAGAGACCACTTGCCAGCCCGGTCAACCCGGCGAGGCAGAGGGGGAGCACGTATCGCCGCTCGACCCGCCACGGCGGCTGGCGACGCTGGGAGGTGCTGATGAGTGCGCACAGCACCGCGCTGAAGGGGAGGCGCAACATATTGGCAGCGAGGATGTCGAGGTCGCCCCGTAGTGCGATGCGTGTGAGCACCGTCGCTGCTGCCGCGCAGACCGCAGAGCCAAGCGCGAATGCGACTCCCGCCCGATGACCGTCAGCATGGGGACGCTGCCACCCCTGCTGCTCCCCCAGAGAGCGACGCGGGAGCGCGACGAGTGTGACCCCCGCGATCACGAGGGTGGCACCGATGGAGATGCGCGCCGACAAATGCTCACCGAGCGTGGCGGTCGCAAGCAAAATGGTCAGGAGCGGGTATGAGGAAGCGATTGGCAGCGCGCGGGCAACGCCGAGGTGGCGCACGGCGGTGAACTGGAGGATGTCCCCCAGTACCATGCTCAATAGCACGGAAAGAAGGAGCACCGCCACCGTACGCGGCGGGATGACCAGCAGGTCGCGCGGCGAACGCAGTGCGAGGAAGGCGAAGGCAAATACGATAGAGGAGACGCCGGTACGCCACGTCTGTGCCGTCGCACCGCCCACTGAAATAACCGGCCCACGCAGGATCAGGTTCGTCGCCGCCCAGAAGACCGCCCCCACCAGGGCTGCCAGTTCCCCCACGCCCATTACGCTCCCCCCTCATGTGTCGCGCCCGCGTCTACGGAGACGACAAGCCTCACCACGAGCGTGGTTTTGTCGAGCAATGGGTGGGTGGCTACATGCCTTCGCCACCCAGTCACCGGGAAATCCTGCCCGGCACTATGCATCCGATGGGAGATTCTTCTTCCGCCGATGGCCCGGCCCCTGCTTGCTCACGTATGCCTTGCTGCCCGCTCTCTCTACACCATGTGCATTCTCTACACACTCTACACCGATGCTCGTGTAGAGCGTGCAGTTTGTGCAGACGGTGTAGACAGAGACGCATGGAGAAGGCGTGGCGTGAGAGCGTGCATGACGGCCTCGTGCTTGTAGTAGCAAAGGCTTGCTGGTTCCAGGGTTGGTACCACATGTACAGGAACCAGCATTACGCACGCCTTTTCACACGTAGGGAGGGCGTATGAGCAGCTACTCGCTATCAAGGTCGTTGAGGGGGATTGCAATCGGGTGATGACCGGGCACGGTCAGGAAGAACAGGGAAGCACCGATCCCGAGAAACAGCAGATGCATCAGGATACTATATGCAAGTAGGACGCGAACGGGCGTCGTGATCGTGGCGAGGTTTGCACCCGTACCGCCATCGGCGAAGGTGCGTAACTGGCGAGCGTGCACGCGCATGGTCACTGCGAGATCACCAACCGTGGTGCTGATTGCGCGTAAGTCGGTCGCATTGCCCGCAAAAGAATCGCGCGTGGTGTCGACCGTCTTCGCCAGGTCACGAAACTCGTTTGCCTGGTCGCTGAAGTTGCTTTGTGCCCCCGCGAACGGGCGCGTGCCAATACCGGGAACGGCGATGTTCAGTGCGCTCCCTGACCGGTCGAGCGTGCCCGCGAGATTCGTCAGCGTGGTCGACGCACTGGTGAGCGACGATTGCGTAGTGTCAATCGTGACCGCTGCATGCAAGGCGGAATCGCTCGTGGTTTGCAGCGAGGCCGCCACCTGCGTAAAGGTGTCCGCGCTCTCAGTTATTTGCGCGCGGATGATGCGTTCCGCCCTGCCAACCTGCATGTAGCCATAGATGGATGCGCCCAACCCGGCGACTGCAAGCAACCCGGTCACGAGGGCGATGAATCGCACGAAATGGTGCCGTCGCCGGGCGAGGGGCAATGACGCCCCTGGCTGTGTAACCCGCTGTGGCCTGCGCGTCGTTGCCATCGGTGCCCCCTTGCGCCTGCGCGCTGTGATGCATGTGTCGGTTGACCCGCGCCGAGAAGCGTGCCCATCCTCGGTGTTCGCCGTGACTTTCCCTTTGCTTGCCAGCGCCAGGGCGTCTCGTGCGCATCGCGTCCTTCTCCTCAATAACGCGAATGTTCATGTATCTCGGTGGACCGCTTTTTCGAGAGCCGGTACAACCCGCTCAGGTGCGGCTGGAGGAGTTGCCCGCTACGATAATGGAAATGACGCCGGGTTACTACCCCATACCGCACGGTGATGCAATACGTTTCCCGCAGTTCGATTCGGGTACGATGCTCCTACGCGGGACGAAGGGACATGAGAAGGAGGCTGCACTATGCGCGATCTGCTCTATTGGGCACGCACGATGACCGTGCTCCTGCTCGTTGTGGGAGGTGGCACCGCGATGCCTCGTACCGTTGGAGCGCAGTCGGGGGTGCAGTATCGCGATCCGCAAGGGCGCTTCACCTTCACCGTACCGAGCGGATGGGTTACCCCTCCACAGCGCAGCACCAACGCCGCGCTCTTTGCCGATTCCCCGCAGCAGCCGGGGAAAGTCCTGAGCGTCGGCGAAGTTTCGTCCGAAAGGGGAACGCTCGACGCGGTGATTCTACACATAGCGCCAGTCATCATCGACCATTCCCCCGCATACCAACCCGATCCAGCGGGGCTACGCGACCTCATCGTAGGTGGCGAGCCTGCGAAGCAATTCGCGTTTCAGGCGAAGACCAGTCCCGATGACATCCCCTATGCACTCGCACTGACCGTGGTGTTCCACAACGGCACGGCATACACCGTGAGTTACTTCACTCTCCCACCCGATCCTGACAGCGCGACTGCGCCACCCCTGCAGGCCGTACTCGACTCGTGGCAGTTCACTGACCATGAGACGACGATCGGGGTAGGGTGGCGTCGTTACCGTGATCTGATAGGGGTCGAGCGTGAGACACACGCTATTCGGGGCCGTTTCCTGCTCGATGCGAAACCAGCGGCGCAGCTCGGCGATCTGGTTCTCCGCGTCGTCAGCCATCACCTGCCCCTATACATAACCATCCTGCCCCTGGCACGGTCAGCCCTTCTTCGCGGGAGGCGGGAGAGTGGGCGGGATCACGAGGGCGGGTACTTTAATCTCCCGTGGCAGATCGAACTTCGCCAGTCGGGGGGCGGCAACGTCCTTGCGCTTGGCCACGACCCGATAGCTGAAGGTGCCGCTCACGTCGGTCGCTTTGATGCCCCGTGCCATGCCAGTCGCGGACGGCTCCGCGCCCACCGAAAAACCCGTCGCGCTGCGCCCCGCGAGATTCAAATGGTGCCCGTCGCCATGCGGGGTGAGAAAGACGTGTAGCTTGGCGGTGTCTACCACGGCGGCCAAGTCGGGGTCGAGCGTGACCTCCGCTTTGCCCCCCACCAGCGTGCCCTCGCCGAAGTCCTCGAACCACGCTTCGGGCGATTCCACGCAATAGAGCAGGCGGTGCGTGCCATCGGGGTGCGGCACCGCCGCGCTCTTGACGCCGCTCACCTGAAAGTTGTTCTGCACATACAGGTTGCCCTCGGCCCCCGGCACGCTGTTGTAGATGTTCACCGCGCCGCTGAACTGCCCCGCGCTCGCCCCCGCCACCGCAGCGCCCCCCGCGAAGCCCACCGTGCCCGCGACGCTGGTGACACCAAACAGGGCAAAGCCGGGAGCGCTGGTCACGGAACCGACCACGCCGTAAGGCTGTGCTCCGCTGGCGCTGCCACCGCCACTGATGCCGTACACCCCGATACCCGTGGTGGCGGTGCCGAATACCCCGCTGCCACTGCCCGCGAAGCCCGAGACTCCCCGGCCTGTCCCGTAGGCGAGACCGCGCACTCCGTCCTCACTGCCGGTGTTCCCGGAGGTGCCGCGGACACCAGGGCCGGTGGTGGACTGGCCGTTTACCCCGATGCCATCGTTGGCAATGCCGAGAACCGCAGTCCCGCTCCCCGTGCCCACCCCTCGCACGCCGATGCCGTTCGGGGTGCCGCCCTGACCGTACGCACCCGTGCCGCTGGTCGCGCCACCGCCCCCCGCCGTGCCGGAGAAGGCACCGGAGCCATACCCCTGCACGCCATCCGCGTCGCCGCCGCTGCCGCCCAGACCCCTCACGCCAGTCCCCCCCGCGCCACTGCCGCGGCCAACCACGCCGGTCGCCCCCGCGCCGCCGCCGTCGGCGAGCACGCCAAACCCACCGTTGGTGCCCGTCGCGACAACCCCGTGCCCGGCGTTGTTCCCACCAACCGCGTAGACACCCGGATCCGTCCCCCCGCCCGTCCCCTTTACCCCGATCCCGCCTATTAGGACGCCGCCTTGGAAACTGTTGCCGTACCCGACGACGCCGGTGTTAGTACCGCCAGCGTAAACTCCATATTCAAAGCTGCCACTGCGCGTGTCGTATGCTATCCCGGTCATGCCAGTTGCGTGGAATCTGGTGTCTACCGTGTCAGCCGCCACCGGCGTGGCGGTCTGCGTCGCCACGATCCCCGCTACCAGCGCCGCTGCTCCTGCCACCAACCCCCGCCGCCTGATCGCCGTGCCGACGCCCGCGTGCGCGTCGGTCCGCTCGTCCGTCTGCCGTTGCCTCGCCATCGCCCACCTCCCGTTGACGAAATCCTACCCGCTCCCCCGGCAAACGCCGAGGTGGTTGCTACTTGTATAACCGCAGGTTATCTCTAAATGCACATTGATTGTAGGCGCACAAGAGAGCGTTCTTGTCTATCCAGGGGTATGCAGAGCAACTCACAACAAGCGCCGCTGCACACCGGAACAGGGTGCAACGAGGGGCGCGCCTTCACCCCTCACGCACCGGGCCGTCGCGCATCGCTTTACCGAACTGCGCCAATTGGCGCAGACCGGGAACTGTTCTGAGCGTGATTGCGTGCGACGATGCGGTGATGATGTTCCGCCGTCTCGCGTTCGACGCCTCACCCCGCGTGCATCGCTTTCCCGGTTGCCTCCGAGCGGAGACAACCGGGAAGCACGCCTCACCCCTCGCGCGGGGGCATCATCCAACTGCGTCGTACGACGCAGCTGGGGCCTCACTCTTCGCGCACCGGGCCGTCATCCTTCTTGCGCCGATGGCCAGGCCCTTGTTTGCCGTGCAACGGGTGATTCGGGTTGCCGAAGCCGCGTACACCCGCTTTGCGCTCTTGGTCGTACCGATCCATCTCCTCGGCAGTCACGAGGTATGCATGACCTGAGAGCGTCGCCGCAAGTTTGCCGCGACGAATCTGAGTCAGCAAAGTCTTCCGCCCGATCCCGTAGCGCGCCGCCGCTTCGCTCACTGTAAACACTTCCGTATCTCCAATCTTCATACGTGCCAGTGTAAGCCATCTGACTCTACGAAAACAGTATAGGGGTATTGACACATGAAGTCAAACATCTTACACTAAACACGTCAGCAGTTGCGTTGACACGGAAATGCCCCGCCGGTGCGCTAACACCAACGGGACGGTACATCGGAAAGGTTTAGTTCCCGATGCAAGCACAGAATACCACCGTCACCCTCACGTTCATGCGCCCCGTCACCGTTACCCTGCCTCGCGTGCTCACTGAAAGCACCGACTCCCAGACGGTGGACGCCGCTCTTGCTGCCTTCTATGAGGCCGCAAAGGATGCCCCTGGCGCGCTCTTCTACCACCCCGCTGTCCTCACCGCTGTAGCCACCGCGATGCAAGAGGGCGGTGCGGTAGTGGTGCGCTACGATCACGACAACGAAGTCACGGCGCGTGTGCTCTTCCCGTACAGCATCACCTTCACGAAGGACGCGCACATTTGCGTCAAGGCGTTTTGCACGATGCGTGGCGAGGTTCGCTCGTTCCGTTGTGATCGCATGTCGTGCGTGCATCCGCTCGTGTTGCCGGGTGAGACGAACACGGCAGCGTAACACTGGATATGGGGTGGCACCTACGCCGCCCCGCTTCTATAGCCTGAGAGGAACGCACTCTAACGCACGCCGAACAGGAAATCGTCGGGACGGCATCGAATCGCCCCACACGCCATCGTAAAAAGGAGAAGAACATGGCAGAGACGCCGCAAAAGAAGCATCGAGGGCACCACGAGGGCACCACGAAAAAGCGGACGGACGGACGATGGGAAGCGCGCATGTCACTCGGTATTATTAACGGCAAACCGCGATACAAATACTACTATGGCAAAACCGAGGCAGAAGTAAAAGCAAAGATGCGTGAGGGACAAGCAGATTTGCAGCGGGGGAAGATGCCTGGGAACGACCGGCAGACCGTTGACGCATTCCTCACGGATTGGCTCGCAGATAAGAAAGAGACGGTCCGGCCCGCAACGTACAAAAGTTATTCCGACACTGTGCGGCTTCACATCACGCCACACATCGGACACAAAATACTTACAAAGATCACCCCCGTTGATGTTCGGCGGCTGCTTTCCGATCTTACAGCGAGCGGCGTTAAAGCCCCGTCTGTCCGCTACACTCGCACGGTACTTCGCGCTGCGTTGAATCAAGCAGTGCGGTGGGAACTCGTGTCTCGCAACGCTGCGGCCCTCGTCACACCACCGAAAGTGCAACGGCACGAGGTTCGCCCGCTCACAATTCAAGAGGCCGCGACTTTCCTTAAGGCAGCGCGGGGTGATGTGCGCGAGGGGGTGTTTGCCGTCGCCGTTGCAACCGGACTGCGGCAAGGGGAATTGCTCGGCCTCGTGTGGGATGACATTGACCTCGATACAGGCGTGCTTAGGGTACGCTTCCAGTTGCAGCGGTTCGAGGGCAAGCTACAGCGCGTGCCACTCAAAACGGAACATAGCCGCCGCACCCTCGATCTTCCCGCAGTCGCACTAGACGCTCTTAAACGACAGCGCACGCGACAGAAAGAGGCACGGTTACTCGCTGGCTCACGCTGGCAGGAAACGGGCTTTGTGTTCACGTCGTCCATCGGGACGCCATTCGATGCCCGCAACGTCATTCGTGGTTTTCACGAGACGTTAGAGCGTGCCGGACTACCACGCACCAACTTCCACAGTCTGCGGCATAGCGCGGCTTCTTTCCTTCTGGCAATGGGTGCGAGCAGTCGGGAAATTATGGAAACGTTGGGGCATACCCAGATCGGTACAACGATGAACCTGTACGCGCACATGATGCCTGAAGCGCGCAAAGAGACGGCACTCCGCATGGATAAGGCGTTGGAAGGCATCGCGTAGCATTTTGTGGTCAGTTTTGTGGTCAGACGTGAAAAAAGGCCGGTGCAACATCGCTGCATCGGCTCTCTTTATATGATTAGGAAGGGATAAACGGGTGGTACCCTCGGAGGGACTCGAACCCCCAACCTGCTGATCCGAAGTCAGCCGCTCTATCCGATTGCGCTACGAGGGCGAGGGAAGGGAAAGGTGGATGGGGTGCCCACAGAGAATTGAACTCTGATAACCGGATCCACAATCCGGTGTTCTACCATTGAACTATGGGCACCACAGATGCGCGGAGGCATGTCGCTCATAAGCCGGGTTCTGTTCACACCCCCGACGTCATCGGCACTGCCGGTGTCCGGGGGCGCTGACGGTCATCTCTCTCCGTGGCGGGCGCCACGGGCCGCGTCGTCACCTTCGCGGCTGCTCTCGACTTCCGGTCTCGGCGAGTCACCGACAGCGCGGGTTGCCCCGTGCGTACGACCGATTCGGAGATTGCAGCGGGGAGGATTACCCTTTTCACTCCCGCCGGGATCGCGCCCGCCGGGTATCGTCTCTGTTGCTCTCACGCGGCGAACCGCGTGCCCATGCCCACGTTGCCGTGGGTCCGGGACTGTCGAAGGCCGAAGCCCCCTCCCCGGCTTTCGCCAGGCACCCCGCTCTGCGCTGCCCGGACTTTCCTCTGGCTCGTGCCAGCGACCATCCGGCGACATGCCTCGATTCGCCTGTCAAAGAGCCGTTCGCGTCGTGGTGCGTGAACGGCCGGAGTGTGTAAGTGGTGCCGAAGGCGGGATTTGAACCCGCACGCCCTTGCGGACACTACGCCCTGAACGTAGCGCGTCTGCCGTTCCGCCACTTCGGCCCTCGTGTGAGGGGCAGGGAATGGAGCCGACGAAGGGATTTGAACCCTTGACCTGCTGTTTACGAAACAGCTGCTCTGCCACTGAGCTACGTCGGCATCACGCCGCAAGGGAGTCTACCACCTTCGCTGTTGCCACGCAAGCGCCATACACGGGGAATTGCGTGGCGTATAGGTCAGGAGGATTCATCTTCCAAGAGACAGCGGCAGCCTGCGCGCCGGTGAAACGGCAAGAGGTTGTATTGCCTATGGGGTGCAGTGTCCTGCCGCGCAGCCATATGCCCGCGCCCGTCCCCGGAAAACACACATTATGCCTAAGAAGCGCAAAACCGTTGACTATGTGGCATCGCGTTGACCACGCGACACTGTTCGTGTATTGTTGTGTCTAGAAAGCACTCACGCGGCGCGTCACAACGAGCGAGAGGGAGGGGTGCATGGCGGACGACACGCAGGCGGCGGTGCAGTTCGGGCGCACACTCGCCCGGTTGCGCGGGGTGCAGCGGCTGTCGCAAAATCAGCTCGCGGGGCGCGCGGGCCTCAATCACTCGTACATCAGCCGCCTCGAATCGGGCGGGCGGGGTGAACCATCACGCGCGGTCGTGGAGCAGTTCGTCACCGCGCTTGCGCTCGATCCCCTCGGACACGACGCGGACGATCTGCGCATGGCCGCCGGTTTCCTGCCCGCCGACCCCGCACACCTACTCGCGGGTGAGACGGACCTCGCCGCCCTTGCTGCCTTGCTGAACGATTCTCGCCTCCCCGAAGCGTCGCGCACGACCTTGCGCCGCCTGCTCGCCCTGCTTGCCGAGGAGTACGCCCGCATCGCCGCAAACAGCGGGTGAGGTCGGGTGAAACGCAAAGGCGCGGAGGCGCGGAGGCGCAAAGAGGGCGGAGAAAATACATATATGTTTTTACCCCCGTATTTCCTTTGCGCCTTTGCGTTTCAAATGCTGGCTCTTGCGTATTGGTGTGATTGTGGTGTACGTTCACTCTGACAAGCGGCGGTTGACGGCGGCGACGAGGAGGCGGGGCAGATGGCGGACGGTGGGAACACGGTGGAAAGCGCAGCGCGGCAAACGGTGGACTTCGCCCATCTGCACCTGCACTCGGAGTTCTCGCTGCTCGACGGCCTGGGCAAGATCAACGACTACATGACCCGCGCCGTGGAGTTGGGGTTGCCCGCCGTGGCGCTCACCGATCATGGCGTGATGTATGGCGTGCAGGACTGGCTCAAGGCGGGCAAGAAGTACGGCGTCAAACCGATCGTCGGTCTGGAGGCGTACCTCGCGCCGGACGGACGGCTGGGGCGTGAAAAGGGGTCGCGCAACCACCACCTCACCCTGCTCGCGCGCGACGCCGAAGGCTACCGCAACCTAATGTACCTCGCCTCGGAGGCGAGCATGACGGGTTTTTACTACCGCCCGCGCATTGATTACGACCTGCTTGCCAGCCACGCCGCCGGGATCACCTGCCTGTCCGGCTGCCTGTCGTCCCACCTCGCCGCACACATTTTGCAAGACCGCGAGCGCGAGGCGCGGCAACTGATTGACGACATGAGCCAGTGGTTCGGGCGCGACCATCTGTTTCTTGAGGTGATGGATCACGGGATGCCCGAGCAGCACAAGATGACGCGCTTTCTCGTCGCGGAGGCGGAGCGCACGGGGTTGCCCCTCGTTGCCACGAACGACGTGCATTTCGTGCGGCAGGAAGACCACCCCGCGCACGACATCCTGCTCTGCATCCAGACCGGCGCGCTGATCACCGACCCGAACCGCTTCGCCTCGAAAACCGACCAGATTTACATGAAGTCGGACGCGGAGATGCGCGCACTCTTTGGCGAAATCCCGCAGGCCGTGACGAACACGCTGCGTGTCGCCGAGCAGTGCGATGTCTCGCTGGAAAACCCCGGTTTTCTCATGCCGCACTTTCCCGTGCCGGAGGGCCACACCTCCGAAAGCTACCTCGAAACACTCTGCCGCGCGGGCGCCGTCAAGAAGTACGGCCACTGCGACGGGGACGTGGCGGAGCGGCTGGCGTACGAGCTTTCGGTGATCAACCAGATGGGTTTTCCGACCTACTTTCTCGTGGTCTGGGACTTTGTGCGCTACGCGAAGTCGCGCGATATTCTCGTCGGACCCGGTCGCGGCTCGGCGGCGGGCAGCATCGTCGCCTACTGCCTCGACATCACCACGGTGGACCCGCTGCGGCACGGCTTGCTGTTCGAGCGGTTCCTCAACCCCTCGCGCATCTCGATGCCTGATATTGACATAGATTTCGCGGACGACCGACGCGACGAGATCATCGCCTATGTGTACGAAAAGTACGGGCGCGACCAGGTCTCGCAGATCATCACCTTCGGGACGCTGGCAGCGCGGGCGGCGGTGCGCGATGTCGGCCGCGCCCTGGGGATGAGCTATGGCGACGTGGACCGAGTGGCGAAGCTGATCCCGCAGATTCCCGCGCACCCCGTCTCCATCGGGCAGGCGCTCGATCAGGTGCCGGACCTGAAATCGCTCTACAACGGCGACACGGCGGTGGCGAAGCTGATTGACACGGCGCGCAAGCTCGAAGGCGTCTCCCGCCATGCGAGCACGCACGCGGCGGGCATCGTGATCGCCCCCGAACCGCTCGTGCGCTACGTGCCCCTGCAACGCACCGGCACGGGCGAGAACACGAACATCACCACCCAGTTTCCCGGCGGCAAGCTCGAAGAACTCGGCCTGCTGAAGATGGACTTTCTCGGCCTGAAAACGCTCACCGTGCTCGGCAACGCCATGAAACTGATGGCGCGGCGCGGCGAATCGGTGGATTTGGACAGCCTGCCGCTCGATGACGAGGCGGCGTATGCGCCCCTGATGCGCGGTGAAACGATGGGCATCTTTCAACTTGACCAGCCAACCGGGATGCGCATTTGCGCCCTCGTGCGGCCCGACAACTTCAACGAACTGATCAACGTCGGCTCGCTCTCCCGTCCCGGCCCGATGGACTACGCTCCGCACTACGCCGCGCGCAAGCACGGGCGCGAAGCGATCACCTACGCGCATCCCGAACTGGAACCGATCCTCGGCGTCACCTACGGCTTTCCGCTCGTGCAGGAGCAGGTGATGCAGATCGCCCGCGTGCTCGCCGGGTACTCGATGGCCGAGGCGGACAACCTGCGCAAGGCGATGGGCAAAAAGCTACCCGCCGAGATGGCGAAGCAGCACGACCGCTTCGTCGCCGGGTGCAAGGAGCGCGGCATCGGCAACGAGGTGTCCGAGCCGCTCTTTGATGAGCTGGCGAAGTTCGCGGGGTACGGCTTCAACAAGGCGCACGCCGCTTGCTACGCGCTGATCGGCTACTGGTGCGCCTACCTCAAGGCCCACTACCCGGCGGAGTTCATGGCGGCGATCCTGACGAGCGAGCAAAGTGACACCGCCCGCATGGTGCAACTGGTCGCCGAGTGCCGTCGCATGAAGATCGCCGTGCTGCCCCCCAATATCAACGCCAGCGAGCGCAACTTCTCCGTGGAGGAACGCCCCTGCCCGGATGGCACGGACGGCGAAGCAGGTACACCGGAGCGCGTTGTGCGCATCGGCCTGAGCGCCGTCAAGAACGTCGGTGTCGGTGTGGTGGAGGCGATCATCGCGGCGCGCGGGCGGCAGCCGGGGGGGCGGTTCACGGGTCTCGCACAGTTTTGCGCGGCAGTGGGGGGGCAGATCAACAAGCGCGCCGCCGAATGTCTGATCCGCGTCGGTGCGTTCGATGATTTGGGCAACCGCAATCAGTTGACGCTCGCCCTCGATACCGCACTCGCGGCGGCGAACAGCGCGAAAAAGGCGGCGGCGGCGGGCCAGATCGGCCTCTTTGGCGCCGCCCTCCCCGGCGTCACCGACCTGCTCGATGTGCCGCTGCCCGACGTGCCCGATTGGGAACTGAAGGAACGGCTTGCGGGCGAGAAAGAGTTGCTGGGGCTGTACCTCTCGGAGCATCCCCTGACGCGCGTACTCGCCCACTGGCGCGGGCGCACGGTCACGCCGCTTGGGAGCATCGGCGAGGAAACCGTGGGGCAGAAAATCACGGTTGTCGGGCTGCTCGTAGACCCGCGCCCGACACTGACGAAAAAGGGCACGATGATGCTTCGCGCCGCGCTCGAAGGCGCGGACGGCGTGACGATGGACGTGATCGCCTTTTCCGAAGCGTATGAGCGTGGCAAAGAGGCATTGATTGCAGACACGCCGGTGGAACTGGAAGTGCGCGTGGACCAGCGCGGTGAGCAAATCCAGTTGCTGGTCGAGAACGCGAAGGTGTGCGTGGTCGTGACGCCGGAAGCGGCAATCGCGCCGCGCCCCGTGCGCCGGTTACATGTCCGCCTGCCGCTCGCCGCCGCCGACGATGACCGCGCGCCGCGCCTGCACGATCTGCTGCGCGAACACCGGGGCGAAGACGAGGTGTACCTGCACTGTGCGGGCGAGGACGGCGTGTACCTCGTGCTCAAGCCGATGCATCTGCGCGTCGAGGCGGGGCCGGAGTTGTTGGCCGATCTCCACAACCTGCTTGGCCTCGCCGCCGCCCGCATCATCACGCAGATGCCAGCCCCCGCCGCTTTACCCAACTACGAGGCGGTAAGCGCGGACTAGCGAGGGCTGTCCGACCGCATCGCCGCGCCAATCGCGGCCATCATTTTCCCAACCTATGAGCGGCCTCCCGTCGGAAACGCGGGGGCCGCTCGTGGTATATATGGGTCATATGGGGAAGCAGCCGCCGCGAATGGACGACCAAATTAATCACGGGAGGCGACACATGACGCGCATCTTCATGGGCATGGAAAAGGCGTTGCTCGTCGCGGAAAATATGAGCGGCACAAGCGGCACATGGCAGGTGCGGGAGTTTCTTGGCGGCAGCGAGGTGCAGGCGATCACACCCGACCCGCTGCACCCTGCCCGCGTGTACGCCGGCGCATACCGTGGCCTGTGGCGCTCGGATGACGGTGGCGCGACCTGGTACGACCTCAGCAGCACATTCCCGCAAGCAGCGGTCATGAGCATCGCGGTGAGTGCGCATGAGCGCATCGGTGATACCGGCATCGTGTACATCGGCACGGAGCCAAGCGCGGTGTACCGCTCCGAAGATGGGGGCACGACCTGGCACGAGGGCCAGCCCGTGACCGAGATGCCATCATCGGGTGAGTGGAGCTACCCGCCGCGCCCCTTTACGCACCACGTCCGCTGGCTCGGCCTCGATCCCGTCGAACCGGGGCGGCTGTACGCCTGCATCGAGAATGGCGCGCTCATCCGCAGCACCGATGGCGGCGCGACGTGGCACGACCGCACCGCCGATGGCCCACGCGATACCCACACCTTCGCCACTCACCCCAAAGCGCCGGGGCGGCTCTACTCGGCGGCAGGTGATGGCTTCATGCGACCGGGCCGGGGCTACGCGGAATCGCCGGATCGCGGCGAGACGTGGGTGCGCATCAGCGACGGCCTCGCACAGCCCTACCTGTACGGCATGGCGGTGGACGCAGCAAACCCCGACGCAGTGCTCATCTCCGCCTCGCCCTCGCCGAACCACGCGCACAACCCGATGGCGGCGGAAGCGCACGTCTACCGCAAGCACGGGAACGGCTGGCGCGAAGTGACCGACGGATTGCCGGAAGCACACGGCACGATGATCCACATCCTCGCCGCGCATCCGACGCGGAGCGGCGTCGCCTATGCCCTCTGCAATCGCGGCCTCTTTCAGACCGAAGACGGCGGCGACCACTGGACGCCGGTGCCGATCCCCTGGCCCGATCACTACCGCTTCTGGCACATGAACGCCCTTGCGGTCACGGAGTAGCGGTTGCCCGATGGCGTAGAATGGCGATGTGATCCACCGTTGCGCTTTCGCCAGGGAGCCGCCCATGCACCCACGCCGCCGCCTTGCCGCCCTGCTCGTGCTCGCCGTCGTGTCGGTGTTTCCCGCCTGTGGCTCCCCGCAAGATGCCGCCCCGACACCGGCTACCGCACCCACACGCGGGCCAGCACCCGATTCCACGTTCGTGACTACGCGCGAGATTACACAGACACTGACTCCTATACCCGGCCCCGCCACGACCGCGACACCAGGTACAATCGCGCTTACCGCCACTACAGGCGCGATCAGGGCGGCATTCGCAACCACATACAGCGTCACCATGGCTGCGGAGGCTGCGACCAAAGGCGCAATCGCAACGCAAGTGGCAATGCTGCCACGCGCCGACACCTTGCCTCCCTGCCACGCGACCGATTTGATCGCACGATGGGAAGGGGCACAGGGAGCAACAGGTGGTATGTGGCTAGGCGGTATCGCGTTCGCCAATACCTCGGCACGACCTTGCGTTCTCGAAGGTACCCCGACGCTCCTGTATTTCGATGCAGCGCATATGCCGCTCATGTTTACGGTGATCCCGTGCCAAAGTCCGTCGCAGTGGCACTGTGCAGTACAGCCCATTGTATTAATCCCAACGTCCGGACTGCCGCCGCATCATTTCCCCTCCTATGTACCGGGAGCAGAAGCGGCTATGGGTGTGTACTGGCAGCGGTATCGTCCCGAACAGCCGCCCTATTGCGGTCCGCCGATGCAGATGAAGCCTGCGGAAATCTGGGTGCGTCTGCCAAATAATGGCGGTGATGTACCGCTCCAAGATATATATTGGCTTAATGGTTTTGCGGGTGAAGTTGGGTGTGACGATACCATTTATGTTCACCCAGTCGAAGGAGTTTCGCGTTAGGCAAACGGTAATGCCGCCGCCTGTATCCTAGCGTGCCACCTGTGGGGATTCGAGCAGGGCGACGGCGTGGGCGACGGCTTGCAGGGCATTCTCGCGGCTCGTGTCGAGCACGAAGTTGGCGTGGGCGCGGGCATCGGCGAGGCGGGTTTCCTGCGCGTCGTAGACCGTCTGAGACCATGCCGCGCCGCGCCGCTCGCGCACGGTGGTGAGGGGCACCTGGAGGTAGATCAGCACGTCCGGCGCGGCATGACGCCAGAGGGTGGCGACGCCGCTATGCTCCTGCGCCACGGCGTAGGCATCGTACCCGCGCTGACGCAAGCCACTGACGAGCGTGGTTTTGCCGGAGGCGCAATGCCCGACGACCGCGACGCGCAAGGGCTGGTCGGCGCGTCCGTTGTCTCGCGGGGCGGGCTCGGCCATGAATCTCTCCTTGCTGAAGCCCTATACAAAAAATGGTTACGCCGCTGCTACGCCGGATTTCGTCGGTTGGTAGATGCACGCGCGGGCGCTAGTGCGCCACCACATGGGGGAGTGTCGTCTATAGTAATGGCTGACGGCGCGATTGTCCAGAGGGCTAAAGTAGTACGCAGAATGCAGAATGCAGTATGCAGTAGGGATTAATGCATTTCACTGCATACTGCATTCTGCGTACTTCCCCGTTACCCGTCCCGTCGCCGCATCACAAGGGGAATGTTCGCGGTCAGACGGCGAATGACCGTCGCTTCGTCGCGGTTCGTGATCGTCAGGGCGATTACCGTCATGTCGTCGTGGGGGCGACCATGATCCGCCGCCACTGCCGCTGTGAGCAACGTGTCCGCGAGGGTTTGCGCGGGAGCGTCGGGGTCGTCCCGGTCGGCGAGGGCGGCAACGGGGTCGAGGGTCGCGCCGAAACGTTCCCCCGCGCGGGCGATGCCATCCGTGTACAGCACCACGGCGAGGCCCGCCGCCATGTCATGGTGCCAGACGGCGGGGCGCGTGTGGCGGGTGAAGCCGAGCGGCCCCGCCGTCGCCTCCAGTACCGTGTACTGCCCTTCGTGCCGCAGGATGCCGGCTACCTCGGCATTGCGCGTGGCGAGCACGGACCCCGCGTGGAGATCGAGCGAGAGCAGGTCGAGCGTGGCGGAAACCCGCCCGCCCCGGTAGGCGTGGAGGTAATCGCTCACGGCGCGGGCGACCGCGCCATCGCGCACGCCCTCCTTGATGAGGGCGACGGCCTTCGCTGTCAGTTGCAGGCTGAGGAGCTTCGCCGGCATCCCGTGGCCCTGTCCGTCCACGAGCACCATCGTGAAGCCGCCGTCGGGCCGCTCCACGAGTTCCACCGTGTCCCCACTCTCGCGCGTGGCGTAGTGGTTGGTTTTCGCGGCGGCGAGGTGGGCGTGCAGCAACGCGGCGCTATTTGTCGCGGTCGGTGTAGTTGCGGCGATAGTAGTCGCGGTATCCGTCGTCACGTTTCAGTGGCTCCCACCAGTCGCGGTGCTCCGCGTACCAGCGCACGGTTTGCGCCAGCCCCTCGGCGAACGGCACTTCCGTTCCCCACTCCATGCCCCGCAGCTTCGCGCAATCGAGCGCGTAACGGCGGTCGTGCCCCGAACGGTCGGTAACGAACGTCAGCAGGTTTTCCGGCTTGCCGAGCAACCGCAGAATCTCGCGCAGCACGACGATGTTCGGTCGGCCTTCCGACTGGCCCTCGTACTCCGCGCCCACATTGTACGCCTCACCGGGCGTGCCTTCGTGCAGCACCTTATCAATGCCCGTGCAGTGGTCGTCCACATGCAGCCAGTCACGCATCTGCATCCCATCGCCGTACACCGCCACGGGCAGGTCATCCAGCGCGTTGGTAATGGCGATGGGAATGAGCTTTTCCGGGTACTGATACGGCCCGTAGGTGTTCGAGCCGCGCGTAATCAGCGTGTTCGTGCCATAGGTCGCGTGGGCTGCCATCACGAACAGTTCCGCCGCGCCCTTCGCCGCCGAATAGGGCGAGCGCGTGTGAAAGCCGTCGGTTTCTGTCGAGGCGCCGGTGGGAATATCGCCGTAGACCTCGTCCGTGCTCACCTGAAGGAATGTGCCGACACCAAGCGCGCGGGCCGCGTCGAGCAGGGTGCGTGTGCCTTCGATGTTCGTGCGGGCAAAATCGTCTCCCTGCATGATCGAGCGGTCTACATGCGACTCGGCGGCGAAGTTGAGCACGGCATCGCAGCCCTCCATCGCCCCGCGCACGGTGGCGGGATCGGCGATGTCCCCCTGCACAAAGGTCAGACGTGGCTCGCCCTGCACCGGGCGGAGGTTTTCCCGGTTGCCCGCGTACGTCAGCTTGTCGAGCACGACCACTTCGTACGGGCGGCGTGCGAGCGTGCGCCGCACGAAGTTGCTGCCGATAAACCCTGCCCCACCCGTGACGAGAAGCCGCTTGAACGTCCGTGCCATGCTTGCCCCCTCCCTCGCCGCACTGCCAAACGGGCGCAGGATAACACAGCCCGCCCGAACGCGCACTGTTGCGGCTGCTCGCCGAACGGCAGCGACACATACCTTCCCATTGTTATATGTGAAGCAGAGAGAAAAGGCGCATTTGGAAGATCATATTTCTCAAAAAAAGCGGGCACGCGAATTGCAGCCCCGCGCACCGCGAAGATGCGCGTTCCTCCAGGTGCTGTCGCATTTCTTGTAATAGCCTTGTACCTGACGCGCGCCAATGCACGTAGTAATTGAGGCAACGGAATTGTTTGCAACGACAACACGCGACGTACGCATGCATGTGTGGATGCCCCCAATGATCGTGACGATGTTGACCGTCGGTGCGGCGATAACCTTCGCGGTCGCAGGGGCGCTGCACCATCGCGCCTTCCACTCCGCTGCGGAAGACCTCGCCTTTTACGACCAGATTCTCTGGAACACCGCGCACGGGCGCCCGTGCGTCACGAGTTTCATCTCGTATAACTACCTGGGGCAGCACATGCAGCCCGTGCTGCTGCTGTTCGCGCTCTTGTACCGCGTGTGGGCGGCGCCGGAACTGCTGCTCGTTGCGGGAGGGGTGATCGCGGCGGCGGCGGCGTTACCGTTGTACGGCGTCGTGCGCAATCTTCTCCGGCATGACGGCGCGGCGGTGGTCGTGGTGGCGGTCTACCTCCTCTCACCGTACCTGCATCAGGCGACGAACTTCGACTTTCACCCCGAACAGTTTGCGCCGTTCCTGGTTTTTCTTGGCTACGGGTACGTGCTCGCGGGCAGGCCGCGCGCCGCGTTTCCCGCCTTTGTCCCCGTACTCCTCTGTGCAAGGAGGACACGGCGATCCTGCTGCTGGGCGTTGCCTGGCTCTGCTGGCTACACCGGGAGCGGTGGCTGGCGGTGGCCCTGAGCGGCGTGGCCCTTGCCCGGGGCGCGCTCGTGACCCTTGTGGTGATGCCGCGCTTCCGTCGGGGGCCGAGCGATCTGGAGATGCGCTATGGCTATCTTGGGCGTGGGACGGGCGGCATTCTCGTAGGCCTCGTCGCGCACCCGGAGCACGCGCTCAGCCATTTATGGATGCCCGCCGTTGGCCTTACCGTGCTTGCGCTCGTGAGCAGTGTTGGCTGGTTGCCATTGCTCGCGCCCCGCCACACGCTCGCCGCCGTGCCGCTCCTGCTCTTTCACCTGCTCTCCACCCCCCCCGCAGATGACCTTGCAATACCACTACTCGCTTGAGCTTTTGCCCCTCGTCTGGATCGCGGCGCTGCATGGCCTCATGCATGCCCCCTCGTGGGTACGGCGTCCGTCGGGAAGCGTCGGTTGCATCGGGCGGCTGCCTCGGCAATCGGCAATAAGCATCCCCCGAACGGTGGGGAGCCTCGGTATCCTGCCTGATCGGTGGCGGTGGCAGCCGGAGTACGGCAGTGTGCTCTGGCTCGCGCTTTGTGGCGTGATCGCGTTCGCAATCGCCAGCCCGTTCCCGCCCGCACGTCTCTTCATGCCGAAGCGCTTCGTGGATACCCCGGCACATACACGCGCCGTCACGTCCGCCCTTGCCCTTATTCCCCCCGACGCCGCCGTGAGTGCGCAAACGGGCCTCGCGTCGCACCTGTCACACCGCGAACACCTCGCGCAGTTCCCGGACCTCAATGGCGCGCAATACGTGCTGCTCGATGCGAGCGACGACGTCGCCCGTTCCGAACCAGAGGCGCAGGCTGCCGCGATGTCCGCCCTGCCTGTGCAGGGGTATCGGCTCATCTATTCCGCAAATGGCGTCGCCGTGTATGAGAAAGTGCCGGACAGGTGAAGGCGAGAAACGCAAAGGCGCGGAGGCGCAAAGGCGCGAAGGAAATACAGGGAGAAGAAAATACATAGATATTTCTTCTCCCTGTATTTCCTTCGCGCCTTTGCGTTTCATCCGCCGGCATCCGCATCGGTTTCAATGCCCCCAGTCGCGCAGGTAGAGGAAGTCCTGCTCGATGGTGCGGGCGGAGAGCTTGGCGATCGGTGGGGTGCGGCGCTTGTACTGCGCACCACGCACCATTTTCAGCACGCGGCGCACCACGTCCTCCGGGGCGCCGCTGTACACAACGTCTTCCGGCGCCATCCGGCGGTCCACGAGGGCGTAGAGGATTTCGTCCACTTCCGCGTAGGTCAGTTGCAGTTCGTCCTCGTCGGTCTGGCCCTCCCAGAGGTCCGCGCTCGGCGGCTTGCCGATAATCACTTCGGGTACACCCACGGCGCGGGAGAGTTGGCGGATCTGTGTTTTGTAGAGGTCCGCGATGGGGTGGAGCGCGGCGGCGGAATCCCCGTAGATCGTGGAGTACCCCAGCAGCATTTCCGTTTTGTTGGACGTGCCGACCACCAGCGCGCCCGTCGCCTCGGACTGGTCATAGAGGATCTTCATCCGCTCGCGCGCCATGATGTTGCCCCGGCGCCGGTTCGACATCTCGGGAAACTGTGCGAAGTACGGCTCGACCTGCGGCGTCACGGGCACGAGCAGATGCGGCACGCCGAGTTGCGCGACGCAGCGCATCGCGTGGTTGTAGCTGTCCGGGTTGCTCGTGCGGAACGGCATCAGTACGGCGAGGACGTTTTCCGCCCCTAGCGCCTCGACCGCGAGAAAGAGCACGAGCGCGGAGTCTATCCCCCCGGAAAGGCCGACCACGGCTTTCGTCAGCCCGAACTTGCCGATTTCCTCCGCGATAAACTGGCCGAGTACGCGCCGCGTCAGGCGCGCGTCTATCCACAGCGGGGAAGCGCCCGCGATGGCAGTGGACGCAGTCGCGGGGTCAACGGCGGCGGGCGGGTTCACGGGTTGCGCCACGACATGCGACATAATTGCCTCGCTCCTCGGTGTTCGTGAGAGAATTCACAACGGTCGGCGGCAATATCGCACGGCATGGCGCGATTGACCAGCGGCGGGGAACGCCCGACGCATACGCCCTGGATATCACCGGCCCCCTGTTGCCTTTCGTGATCCGGGTGGCTACGCGACGCCGGGGGCGTTCCGCAACCGGGGCGGCGGTGGCTGGCCCAATTGCGGCTTTGCCGCCCCGTTGGTGCCGGCCTGCTCCGCGCGCTCAGACGCGGCTTTCGCCTGCGCGACGGCATCACGCGCCCGCTCCGGCACGACGTAATGCGCTTCCGGCCGGGGGCCGGTAAAGAACTGCTCCATCTCCGAACCGTCAATCGTTTCCTTTTCGATCAACAGCGCGGCGATCAGGTGCAACTGCTCGATGTTGGCCATGAGTACCTGCCGCGCCCGCTCGTGCGCTTCTTCCACCAGCTTGCGCACTTCCTTGTCGATCTGAAAGGCGACATCGTCCGAAAAGTTGCGTTGCTCACCGAGGTCACGACCGAGAAACACCATTTCCTCGCGCTTGCCGTACTGGATCGGGCCAAGCTCTTTGCTCATGCCGAGTTCCGTGACCATCTGCCGCGCCATCTGCGTCACACTCTGGATGTCACCGGACGCACCGGAGGAAATCTCCTGCAACACCAGCTCTTCCGCCACGCGCCCGCCGAGCGCCGCCGCGAGCCGGTCTTTGAACTGCGACTGCGTGACGTACGTGGTGTCCTCATCGGGGATAAAGAGCGTGTACCCACCTGCGAGGCCACGCGACACAATGGTCACGCGCTGCACGGGGTCCACATACGCGAGGCACCGACCGACCAGGGCGTGCCCCGCCTCATGATACGCGGTGAGGATGCGCTCCCGCTCGGTCATCACGCGGTTCTTGCGTGCCACACCGATAAAGCTGCGGTCAATGGACTCGATGATTTCCGCCTTCGTGATGACCTTCTTATTGACACGGGCGGTGAGGATCGCTGCCTCGTTGATGAGGTTTTCCAGGTCCGCGCCGGAGAGGCCGGGGGTCTGGCGGGCAATCCATTCGAGCGTGATGTCTTCCGCGAGTGGCTTGCCCCGCGTATGGACTTCCAGAATTGCCTGCCGCCCACGCACATCGGGGTTGCCGAGCACTACCTGCCGGTCAAAGCGGCCGGGGCGTAGCAGGGCGGGGTCGAGCACGTCCGGGCGGTTCGTCGCGGCGATCACGATGATGTTCGTGTTTGAGTCGAAACCGTCCATCTCCACGAGAATCTGGTTCAGCGTCTGCTCGCGCTCGTCGTGGCTGCCACCGAGACCAGCGCCTCGCTGCCGCCCCACGGCGTCAATTTCGTCAATAAAGATGATGCAGGGGCTGTTGCGCTTGGCCTGGTCGAACAGGTCGCGCACGCGGGACGCGCCGACGCCGACGAACATCTCCACGAACTCGGAGCCGGAGATCGAGAAAAACGGCACGCCCGCTTCGCCCGCCACCGCGCGGGAGAGTAGCGTCTTGCCGGTACCGGGAGGGCCAACGAGCAGTACCCCGCGCGGAATGCGCGCCCCCAGGGCGGCGAACTTGTCCGGGTACTTCAGGAATTCGACAACCTCCGCCAACTCCTGCTTGGCCTCGTCCACCCCTGCCACATCGGTGAATGTGACGGAAGGCCGGTTGCCGGTAAACATGCGCGCGCGGCTCTTGCCGAAGCTCATTGCCTGGTTATTGCTGCCCTGCGCCTGCCGCATCATAAAGATCAGGATGCCGACGAGGAACACCGTGGGCAACAGAAAACCGAGCGCGCCAAGCAAGCTCCCCCACTGCGACGCCCCCTTTGCCGAGATAGCGGGGTAGTCTTTGGGATCAATGCCATTGTCTTTGAGTAGCGCGTAGATCGAGGAATAGTCCGGCAGGCGTGTCGTGGTTTTGCGACCGTCCGTGTACTCAATATCGGCGTTGCTGGACCCATTCGTGGTCGTGATCTTCTTGACGCTGTGCTGGGTCTTGATCGCGGTGATGACCGTCGAGATGTCATCCGGCTTCGCGCTACCTGGCGCCTGCACCACGGTAAACCAGAGGGCGATCACCGCGACAAAGATGATGAGATACACGAGGCTGTTTTTCAGCCACTTATTTTCGCTCATGCAAGGGGCCTCCAGCGCGTTCGCGCGCGATTACCAGGGCCATGAACCAGCCCGCGTTGATGGCGGCATTCTACCATAAAGCAGTCAGTACGGGCGTCGGTTTCACCGGTCGCACGCGGGGCCATGCGTTTTCCTCACCCCCGGACCCTTCGCGCGCCGTGGGAGGACCCGATGGCGAAGTGGTGGCGAGGGCTGTGGAAGAGATCATCCGCCACCATAAAATTGAGTTGTGACGGTGCATCAGGGAAGGGACTGAGGGGTAGGCGCGTTTACGCCCTCGTGGTGAAACGGGTGCTGCGGGCTGTGGCGGGAGCGCACCCCCAGGATCAGCGCGGGAATCGCCGTGATGAGGCAGAGAATAGCCGCGACCACGAACGTTTCGCGCAGGGTGACGAGCGAAAAGTGCGCGGTCTGCGCCCCGATGTAGTCGAACACGCGCGTTTGATACGCGAGGTCGGTCTCGCCGGGGAACTGCGCCGGGGTGCTCTCGGACAACAGCGTGGCGAGGCGCGACACGCCCCAGCTACTGAGCACCGAGATGCCCACGGTCATGCCCATCAGCCGCGTGACGACTACGAGGCCCGACGCGATGCCGTAGTACGCCTGCCGTACCGCATGGATCGCCACCGAAGCGACGGGTGCGATCACGATGCCGAATCCCAGACCGGCGACGAGCAGCGTGCCCCCCATCGGCACGGCATACACCGCGTCCTGCCACGAGTGCATGGCGAACAGCCCCCCGGCGGCAATCAGCACGCCGAGCAACGCGGTGAAGCGTCCGCCGATCACCCCTGTGAGAATGCCGCCCAGTACCGACCCGCCCGCCATCAACAGTGTGAAGGGCGTCAGGAGCACCGCGCCGACGATGCTTGCCCGGTTCGTGTCGTCTATAATCAGCGAGGCAAAGAGAGGCACATCTACCATCACCACGATCAGGGCCGCGCCGACGAGCAGGTTCGCGGCGGCGGCGGCGGCAAAGGCGGGGATGCCAAACAGGGGCAGCGGCACGAGCGGTGAGCGCGCCCGCCACTCACGCAACAGAAACAGCGCGAAGGCCACCGCCGCGCCTGCGAGCAGTTGCCAGCGGTACGTCGCCATCGGGTTCGCCGAGCCGCCAAGCTGCCCGCCGCCCGTACCCGCTTCCTGCCCGCTACTGAGCGCGAGGTTCAGCCCCGTGAGCGCGAGCGTGAGCAGCAACGCCCCCAGGAGGTCCACGCTCTCGCGCACGCGAGGCTGGCGGATGCCGCGCCAGGTAAAGAGCAGTATCGCCGCCGTGAGCAGCGCCACGGGCACGTTCACCCAGAAGGCCGCCCGCCATGATTTCGTCAGGCCGAGCAGCGCCGCGCCGTAGAGCGGCCCCAGTACCCAGCCAAGCGTGTCTATCGCGCCCACAAGGCCGATGATTGCTGCCCGACGCCGCGCGGGAAACAGGTCTCCCACGAGAGCCATCGTCACGGGCACGAGCGCGCCCCCGCCCAGCCCTTGCACCACGCGCCCCGTGATGAGCATCGGCAAGCCGTCCGCACGCGCCGTCAGCACCGACCCGATCACAAAGATCACGAGGGCGCCTGCGAACACCGGCCTGCGCCCAATGATGTCCGAGACGCGCCCCAGCACAGGGATCGTCACCATGTATGCGAGCAGGTAGCCGGAGACGACCCAGACGTAACGGTCGAGGTCGGCGGTGGGGATATTCAGGTCAAGCACCATCCGTGGCAGCAGCGTGGCGATCACCGTGAGATCGAGCGAACCAACGAACACGGCGAGCAGTGCGGCGGCGAGAATCCACTTCGCCCGCCCCTCCGGCACGGCGGATACGGCGGGCATCGGCGCAGTCACGGTCTCCGGCGCGGCGATCACCAAGGCCATCGTGTCCGCCGCGTGGGCGGCGACTGGCGCGGCGGGAATGCCCGGAGCGGTGCTCTCATTCGGTGAGGGGGGCATCGTCATCTGCTCACTCCATTCTCAGTATGCAGGGGGAAGTATGCAATACGCGGTACGCAGTGAAATGCAGGGAGTACACAGCGAAATACATTCATTCCCACTGCGTACCGCGTATTGCATACTGCGTACTCCCTATCGTGGCGCCACTACGCCGATCATCGGAGCCTCGATCTTCAGAACTTCATTCTGCTTTGACAGGTCGAGCGTCCACTTGGCGGCTGTCGAGCCGTCGGTGATCGCCGCCGGTTGCTCGGCGAGGATGAGCCGCACAGTGTCGCTATTCTTTCCCTCGATGTACACATCCACATCCACGTTGTCACCCCGCAGTGAGTTCGTGACGAGCGCGTCCACGGCGGTCGTCGGCACGGAGCCGCGCAGGTGCTGCGTGTCTACCCCATTCACCTTCGGCATATCCACGAGCACCCAGGTATTGACGCGCCCAAGAATCGCCGTCACGCCGTTGTTGGGGTCGAACACGATGCGCGGGTCATACGAGAAACCGGCGGGCGCGTTCTGCCAGCGGCCCGTGATTGGGCTGGTGAGGTACGCGGCGTCCCCGATCTGAATGAATTTCAGTTGCACATTGATGCTGCTGATCGCCACTCTGCCGGTGGCAGACACGCGATCCGGGCGGAGCAGGTCGCCATCGGCGGCGAGCAGCCGCTGCGACCGCGCCGCGTCAATATACACCAGCCCCTCGATGCCCAGCGCGAAGTGCAGCGCGTTCACCTTGTCGAAGCGTGCCCGTGCCCGGTCAATCGTCGCCTGTGTTGCCGGAGCCACGGTCGCGGGAACGGGCGTCACCGTGGGCGTCACGGGTACGGCGGTCGCGGTGGCGGTATCCGTCGGCAGGGTGAATTGCACGCTCGCCGTGCTCACACTCGGTGCGCTCGTGCCCGCCGTGCCGGTGCTTGCTGTGCCGGTGCTGGTGATACCTGGTGCGACAGTAACCGCGTTCCCCGTAGGAATGGCCGGGATGTTATTGGTGCCGGTATTTGCCGCCACCGTGGTCGCGGTACCTGACAGGGACGCGCTTGTTGCGGAGAGCGCCGTGCCCGTCGCAATATCGGCGGCGGACGCGGGCGGCAACGTGGGGAGGATTACGGTGGGAACAGGCGTCGGCGGCATCACGGGGATCGCCGCCAGAATCGTCGCCGCCGCAGCCGGCGTGCTACCGGGCACGAGTGGCGTGCCGCCGGACGTGGGCATGAGCATCGGCGGCGTGCCGCCGGGCACGAGCGGCAGCGCGACCATCGGCGTGGGCGGTAGCGTCGCGTCGAGGGGAGTAGAGACGCTACAACCGCTGACCGACGCAGCAACCAGCGTCGTGAGCGCGAGAAGCGCCTGACGGCGGGTGATCGCGGAATCGCGGTGCATCATGGCCTCCTGTATGGCGAGGGTACGCATGGTCTCTTGTCATCTTTCCTATGCACGCCGCGTACCAAGTCTACCATGCGGGCCGCGCATCCCGATATTCCCCCAAGGAAACACCGGGGAGCAGGGGGACTGTGACGGCCCAGGCTCCCGCCTCCTCACACGCGACCCTCCTGACCGGTCGGGGAAACGCAAAGGACGCAAAGACGCAAAGACGCAAAGACGCAAAGACGCAAAGGAAATACAAAGGAAATATGAGGGAAATATTTTTCTGTATTCCTCCCCCTTTGCGTTTCTCTACGCGCCCGGCGGGGATGCCGCGCATGTGTACGCACGGCGCGGCGGGCGAGTACAATGGCACGAGAAACGGCACGGCACATGACACTGAATATACACCACGCACGCGCGATACACCGTGCGTGAACGACGCGAACGAAAGGGGTACTCGCTGATGGCGCGACCGATCACACTCTTCACGGGGCAATGGGCGGATTTGCCGCTGGAAACGCTGGCGGAAAAGGCGAAGGCGATGGGCTTCGACGGCCTCGAACTCGCCACCTGGGGCGACCACTACGATGTGGCGCGCGCGCTGGCAGAGCCGGACTACCTGCAATCACGCCACGATATCCTCAACCGCCACGGCCTGAAGTGCTACGCCATCGGCGCGCACCTGCTTGGTCAGGCGATCTGCGACCCGATTGATACACGACATCAGGCAATTTTGCCCCCGGCGATCTGGGGCGATGGCGATCCCGAAGGCGTGCGGGGCCGCGCCGCGCAGGGGATGATGGACACCGCCCGTGCCGCAAAACGCTTTGGTGTGGACATCGTGACCGGCTTCACGGGGTCAAGCATCTGGTCGCTGCTATACTCGTTCCCGCCCAACGATTTCGCGGCAATCGAGCGCGGGTACGAAGACTTCGCGCGCCGCTGGAACCCGATCCTCGATGTGTTCGGGCAGGAGGGCGTGCAGTTCGCCCTCGAAGTCCACCCCACCGAGATCGCGTACGATTTCGTCACGACCCGCAAGGCGCTCGATGCCATGGGCAACCGGCCCGAATTCGGCATCAACTTCGACCCCAGCCACCTCGCGCATCAGTTTCTCGACTCCGCCGCCTTTATCACCGACTTCGCGGACCGTATCTACCATGTGCATGTCAAGGACTCCAAGCGCCATCTCGACGGGCGCACGAGCATTCTCGGCTCGCACCTGAACTTCGGCGATCCGCGCCGGGGCTGGGACTTCGTCTCACCGGGGCACGGCGATGTGGATTTCGAGGCGATGTTCCGCGCTCTGAACCGCATTGGCTACACCGGCCCGCTCTCCATTGAGTGGGAAGACAGCGGCATGGACCGCGAGTGGGGCGCGCGGGACGCGGTGCAGTTCGTGCGGCGCACCGACTTCGCCCCCTCCACCGTCGCCTTTGACGCCGCCTTCGCGCGGGAATAAATTCTTGAACTGCGAAGGCGCGAAGGCGCGAAGAAATGCAAAGAAAAATGCATTTCTAATCTGCGTCTTCTTCGCGCCTTCGCGCCTTCGCGGTTAGCCTTTTTGCACTTCAGGAGGGTATAAGGTATGCCGAAGGACGTGGGGTTTGTGACGATGGGCAACACCGCCGAGGTGTGGGAGGTGCCGACGGTCGGGGTCGGGATGTTGGGGTATGCGTTCATGGGCAAGGCGCACGCAAACGGCTTTCGGCAGATGCCGTACATCATCTGGCCACCGCCCGCGATGCCGAAGCTCGTCGCCATCGCCGGTCGCAGTGAGGATGCCGTGACGCAGGCGGCGGGGCGATACGGCTTCGCCCGCGCGACGACCGATTGGCACGACCTGCTCAGTGACCCGGAGATTCAGGTATTCGACAACTGCGGGCCGAACAACCTGCATGTCGAGCCGTGCATCGCCGCCGCCGAGGCGGGCAAGCACATCATCTGCGAGAAGCCGCTGGGCCGCACGGCGGCGGAGTCGAAGCAGATGCTGGATGCGGTGACAAAAGCGGGCGTCAAGCACCTCTGCGCCTTTAACTACCGCTTCACCCCCGCCGTGCTGCACGCGCGGCACCTGATCCAGTCCGGCGCGCTGGGCCGCATTTACCACTTCCGCGCCCGCTACCTGCAAGAGTGGATTCTTGACCCGAACTTCCCCATCGTCTGGCGGCTGGAGAAGGATGTCGCCGGCAGCGGCGTGCTTGGCGACCTCGGCACGCACATCATTGACCTCGCCCGCTTCCTTATCGGGGAAATTGACACCGTGTCCGCCGTGATGAAAACGTTCATCCCGGAGCGCACGAACGCGGCGGGTAAGCGGCAGACGGTGGACGTGGACGATGCGTTCGCCGCCATCGTGGAATTCGCCAACGGTGCGCTCGGCACGCTGGAAGCCTCCCGGTTCGCGCTCGGCCGCAAGAACCACAATACGTTTGAGATCAACGGCGAAAAGGGCAGCATCGTCTTCAACCTCGAACGGCTGAACGAGTTGCAGGTCTGCATCCCCGGCGCGCAACCGGACGACTCGACCGGCTTTACGGACGTGCTCGTGAGCGAGGCGAGCCACCCGTACTGGAAATACTGGTGGCCGCAGGGGCACATGATCGGCTGGGAAAACCTGTTCGTGCATGAGGTCACGCACTTCCTCGGTGCCGTAGTCGGCGCGAACGATGTCGCGCCAATCGGCGCCACCTTCGCGGACGGCTACCAAGCCGCGCTCGTCGCGGACGCCATCGCCGCCAGCGCGACGCAGGGCGGGCGCGTGCCCGTCCACGAATTGGGGGGGTAGTATGCAGTATGCAGCAGACAGTGAAATGCGTTCATCCCCTCTGCATACTGCATACTGCATACTGCATACTGCGTACTGCATACTCCGACTGAAAGGAGCTTGATATGCTGAAGAACTCTGTCGGTATCTGGGCATTCGGGCCGAGCGCGACGCGGTTTGTGCCGCCGGGGTATCACCCGGAGGTGACGAATGAGACGATGGTGGACAAGACCAAGCGCGTCGCCGACGGCCTCGCAGACCTGCTTGACGGTCTGGAATATCACTACCCCGGCGAGATCAACGAAGAAAACATGGCGGCGGTGATGGCGGTGCTGAAAGAACATGGGATGGATTTGCCCGTGATCGCGGCGGGCCTCCATCCCGACCCGACGTACAAGCTCGGCGCGTTCATCAACCCGGATGACGCCCTGCGCCGTCAGGGGATTGACACGCTAAAGCGCGGCATTGACCTCGCGGGCGAATTGCGGGCGAACTTCATCATCTGGCCGGGCGCCGAAGGGTACAACTACCCCTTTCAGCGCGCGTACAAAGAAACGTGGACGCGGTTTATCGCGGCGGTCGCGGAACTGGTAGACCACGCGAACACGCGCGGCATCAAGGTCTTTCTGGAGCACAAAAACAGCGAACCGGCGATGCAAATCCTGATGCGCAACATCGGCATGACGCTGTTTGCGATCCAGAAGGTCCACGACGCAGGCGTGAATACCGACAACTTGCTCGTCAATATGGACTGGCAACACCTGATTATGAACGGCGAAAACCTCGGTGAGTACGCGGGCCTGCTCGCGGCGGAGGGGAAGTTGGGGCACCAGCATGCGAATGACGGCTGGGGTTCGTTCGACGACGACAACGTGGTCGGCACGAACTTCTTCATGCAAACGCTCGAACTCGCCGCCGTGCTGCAAGACGTGAACTACGGCAGCGGTGGCGAATTGCTGGGGTACGACCTGTATCCGTACACGGAAGACCAGGTGGGCGCGGTACGTCGCGCGATCTTGCAGTGGGAGTTCATCTGGGACCTCGCCGCGAAGATAGACCGCCCCGCACTGAACGCGGCCCGTGCGAATGCGGACGCGCTCGGTGGGCAAAAGGCGGTGTACGCTGCGCTCGGTCTGGACGCCGGGTACGAAGCCGACCTCGTGCGCCGCCGTGCGGCCTTCCGCCAGTCCACCAAATCGGGAACCGGGGCGTGAGCGTGTTGATCGGGCTGGATATCGGCACCACGGGGGCGCGTGCCCTTGCGGTGGACGAGACGGGCGCGGTACGGGCAGACGCCTCGGTGCCGTACCCACTACTGACGCCGTATCCCGGCTGGGCCGAGCAGCGCCCCGAAGATTGGTGGCGGGCAGCACAAGAGGCATTGCGTCAGATCGCGGCGGCAGTGCGCATGGCGAACGGCGGCGAGATCGTCGGGTTGGGCCTCACGGGGCAGATGCACGGCGCGGTCTTTCTCGATGCCGCCGACACCGTCATTCGCCCCGCGCTCCTGTGGAACGACCAGCGCACCGAGGCGCAATGCCGCGAGATTACCGAGCGCGTCGGCGCGGCACGACTGCTCGCCATCGCGGGCAACCCGGCGCTCACGGGCTTTCAGGCCCCGAAAATCCTCTGGCTGCGCGAGGTGGAACCGGAGCATTACGCTCGCGTCGCGCACGTCGTGCTCCCGAAAGACTACATCCGCCGCCTGCTCACCGGGGAGTGGGCGACGGATGCCTCCGATGCGTCCGGCACGCTGCTGCTCGATGTGCGGCGGCGTGACTGGTCGCCGGAAATCCTCGACGCACTGGAAATCCCGCGTGCGTGGTTGCCCAAAGTCTATGAGGGGCCGGACGTGACGGGGCGATTGCTACCTGCGGTGGCGGACGCACTCGGCCTGCCCGCCGGCATTCCCGTCGCGGCGGGTGGGGGCGACAACGCCGCCGCCGCCGTCGGTACGGGGGTAATTACGGCGGGGATCGTCAGCGCCTCCATTGGCACGAGCGGCGTCGTGTTCGCGCACGCCGATACATTCACGCCCGATCCCTCCGGACGCATCCATGCCTTTTGCCATGCCGTGCCCGGTGCGTATCACCTGATGGCGGTGACGCTGGCGGCGGGCGGGTCGTTCCGCTGGTGGCGGGACGTGCTCGGTGGGGAAACGGACGACGATGCATATGAGGCAATGACAGCGGACGCGGCGGGCGTCCCTCCCGGCGCGGAAGGGCTATTGTTCCTGCCCTACCTCACGGGCGAGCGCACGCCGTTGCTCGACCCCTTCGCGCGCGGCGTATTTGTCGGGCTGACGGCGCGGCACACGCGGGCGCACCTGACGCGCGCCGTGATGGAAGGCGTGACCTACAGCCTGCGGGCGGGGCTGGAAATCATGCGTGAGCTTGGCGTGTCAGCGGCGGACGTGCGGGCCACGGGCGGCGGCGCCCGCAGCCCGCTGTGGCGGCAGATGCAGGCGGACATCTTCGCCACGCCCGTGCGCCGCACCGTGGCGGAAGAAGGCCCCGCGTTCGGCGCGGCCCTGCTCGGCGGGGTCGCCGCCGGGGTGTGGCGCGATGTGGGGGCAGCGTCCGCCACGGTGCGGCTCCGCAACGAGACCGACTGGCCCGACGCCGCGCGGTCATGCGTCTACGACGACTATTACGCCGTGTACGGATCGCTGTACCCGGCAACGCGCGACGCGATGCACCGCCTTGCGGCCCTCGCGGAATCCGCCTGACTCCGGCCTTGTCTGATTCATGGTTGTGAGCCAATGCATGAGCGTACGGCTTGGAGCGAGAACGCAAGTGATGCGCGAATCAGGGGGAGTGCGATGACGGAGCGCGTGAGCAAGGGCGACCTCGTGAGCCGCGTCGTGCAGCGTACCGCGCGGGACACGGCAATTGTCGAGGAAATCGTGGACGCCACCTTTGCCGAGATCACCGCAGCGCTTGCAGATGGCACGCCGGTCTCCGTGCGTGACTTCGGCACGTTTTACGTGCGCGTCGAGCGCGACCGCTGGGTGTTCAAGTTCAACCCCTCACAACGATTGCGTGCCCTGTTCGGCTGGTCGTCTACCTATCGCGGGGAGCGATGAGAATGCCTGATACACCATTCACGCTCGCGTATCCGCATCTCGCTGAATGGGTGGAGACCCGTGGCTGGATCGAGATTGGCGAGGATGATTATTCCCGCTCGTGGGTCCGGGTACTCGATATCGGTGGCATGGTCTGGGAAGGCGGCGAAGACGAGGTTTCGCTCGATGCGGCTTTGCAAGCGGCGGAGGTGGCAATGGCGGAATATTTGCATGGAGCCGGGCGATAACCCGCGCTATCCCCCGTTTGTGTGCGTAGCGGCGGCGACCGCGAATGTGCTACGCTACCGGCACCGATTCGTGAGGGGCTGAACGGGCGCGTCTACATCTTTCCCAGAAACGATCTCCGTTCGCGCGGGGCGTCGCGGGTGTCTGGGTGATGTGGGGCGGGCCAAAAGGAGTGAGGAAATGCGTGTCGCGAATGCCGTTGCCGAGATACTGAAGCGCGAAGGGGTCGAGTTTCTCATCGGCTACCCGGTCAACACGATCATCGAGGCCGCCGCCGAGGCCGATATCCGCACGATCATCGTGCGGCAGGAGCGCACGGGGCTGCACATGGCGGACGCCGTGAGCCGCATCACGTCCGGCGACCAGATCGGCGTATTCGTGATGCAGCACGGCCCCGGCACCGAGAATGCCTTTGGCGGTGTCGCGCAGGCGTTCGCCGACTCCGTGCCGATGGTGGTGCTACCCGCCGGGTTCCCGCGCCCGCTGACGAACGTGCCGCCGAACTTCAATGCCTACCTGAACTTTCAGCACGTCACGAAATCAGTCGAGCAAGTGACCGTGCCGGAAGCGATCACCGACGCGATGCGTCGCGCCTTCGCGGGGGCAAAGAATGGTCGTCCGCGCCCGACGATGGTCGAGATTCCCACCGATGTGATGGCGAGCGAGGTCGCCGCGCCGGACGCCTACCGCCGCACGTTGCGTGTGCGCACCGCGCCCGATCCGGGGGCGGTCGGTGAGGTCGCACGGGTGCTCGTCGCGGCGGCGCGGCCCGTGATCTTTGCCGGGCAGGGCGTGCATTACGCCAAGGCGTGGGCGCAACTGCGGGAACTGGCGGAACTGCTTGAAGCACCCGTGACGACGAGCATTCAGGGCAAGAGCGCCTTTCCCGAAAGCCACCCCCTCGCCCTCGGCTGCGCGGGGCGGTCGAAGCCAAAGCCCGTGCATCACTTCCTCACGGGCAGCGACGTGATCTTCGGCATCGGTTGCTCGTTTGGCGCGACGAACTACGGCACGACGATGCCCGCCGGAAAAACGATCATTCACGCCACGCTCGACCCGAACGACATCAACAAGGACATCGTCGCCGACTATGCCCTCGCGGGGGACGCGGGGCTGACGCTCGACGCGCTGCTCGTCGCCGTGCGGCAGGAACTGGGCGGCAAGCCGCGCGGGCGCATGGACACCGTGACGGCGGAAATCGCGGCGGTGCGGGCGGAGTGGATGGCGGAGTGGATGCCCCGGCTGACCTCGAACGAAACGCCACTCTCGCCGTACCGCGTGATCGCGGATTTGCTCGAGACGGTGGACGTGCGCAACACGATCATCACGCACGACGCCGGTAGCCCGCGCGACCAGCTCGTGCCGTTCTGGGTTTCAGAGGAGCCGCTGTCATACATCGGCTGGGGCAAGTCTACGCAACTTGGCTACGGCCTCGGTCTGGCGATGGGCGCGAAGCTTGCCCGCCCGGACAAACTCTGCATCAATGTCTGGGGTGACGCCGCCATCGGCTTCACCGGCATGGACTTCGAGACGGCGGTACGTGAGCGCATCCCGATCCTCTCGATCCTGCTGAATAACTTCTCGATGGCGATAGAACTGCCGATCATGAAGACCGCGACGGCGAAGTACCGCAGCACGGACATCAGCGGCAACTACGCGGACATGGCAAAGGCGTTCGGCGGCTACGGCGAGCGCGTGACGGACCCCGCCGAGATCATCCCCGCCATCCAGCGCGGTATCCGGAAGACGCAGGAAGGGACGCCTGCCCTGCTGGAATTCATCACCGCGCAAGAGATCACCTTCTCGGTGTTCAAGTAAGGGCAAGTGAGGGAGGGCGCGGGCATGGCAGACATCACCTTTGGTATCCATGTGGGGCAGCAGAACATTTCGATTGCGGACCTGCGCCGCCTGTGGACATTCGCGGACACGCACGGCTTTGGCTGGTTTTCCATCTGGGACCACTTCTACAACGCCACCGATGATGCCGCGCCGCACTATGAGGCGGTGGCGTTGCTCGCGGCCATCGCCTGCGAGACGAAAAACCTGCACTTCGGCTGCATGGTCTTCGCCGCGCCGTACCGCAACCTGGGTTTGCTCGCCAAATCCATGGGAGCGTGTTGAAAAAGGGCGGGCCGAGGGGGAAACGGGAGACAGCGGGAATGGCGAATGCCTCCCATCGGCCCCCGTTTCCGCGTGCCTCCACCCCTCCGATGATGGGAGCGCCACTCCCGTGCTG
>JAABUQ010002592.1_pt1 | contig 35366 bp, 34 predicted proteins | sample 5560001 | NCBI WGS metagenome assembly JAABUQ01 (sample SAMN10711888, study PRJNA513371) | rock metagenome | isolation source: Antarctica rocks | place: Antarctica: Victoria Land, Finger Mt nord | collected 2015-12-18
GCCCCAATCCCCTCCCCTCTCCCGCCGCCGCAGGCCAGGGGGAGGGGCCGGGCTGACAAGGGGAGGGAGTGTCAGGATGACTGCGTTTACGCCCCTACGGTTGCGGCGAGCACGGAAATCAGGGGGGCGATGCCAGATGAACGAACACTCCCTCCCCTTGTCAGGGGAGGGGCCGGGGGAGGGGTGCTTCCGTCCACCCTTCTCCCGCACAAATGCGGTGATGAGAAAAGCGCGAACGCAAGCGCAATTTTCATGCAGCAATCAGGTTTCAGGTGTATGGTAGAGACCAGACGTACACCTCGCACCCTGGTAAAGGTCGCATACATGGCAGAGTGGATGGGAGCAGTGGATCACCGGGAGGAAACGCGCTTCATCGGTGCGCGGCTCCTCGCTTTTCCCACGGACAAGTCATACGGGGTGCTGCGAGTCGCACGGGCGAACGCCTATGGCGAGTGGCACGGGGACTCGCCAATTGTTGCGGAGGCGCGAGGCGTGGTCGCCATGCCATATGGTGTTGCCGTCTGCCTGTGCGCATCGTCGTCGTTCACGGCGATGGATTTCGCCGCGCTCGAATGGCTGAACGAGGACGACCTGCTCGATCTCTCCACCGTTGCGGCGGTGGAAGACGTGCTGGCGGCGCTCATCTCGCTGCCCCGGCTCCGGCGCGTCCGGTTCCCGCAGGGCACGCACAATGAACACCTGGGCATCCTGCGCGCCGTGCCGCATCTGCACGAACTCGTGCTGCGCGATACGGCGATCACGGACGCGGGCACGGAGAGCTTGCGTGTGCTTGGAGCATTGCGCGCCCTCGATCTCGCGCATACCCGCCTTGGCACGCCCGGTGTAATCCCCCTGCGGCACCTGACCACGCTGGAAACGCTCGACCTCAGCCTGACGCATATTGGGGACGAAGCGCTGTTTTACCTGCGCTCGCTCACCCACCTGCGTAGCCTGACGCTCGCGTCGTATCACCGGATGCGCACCACGGACCTCGGCGTGGATGGCGTGACCGATGTTGGCCTGGGCTATCTGCGCCCCCTCGTGCGCCTGGAATCGCTCCGGGTACAGAGCCAGAGTGTGACCGACGCGGGCCTTGCCGCGCTCTCCGGCCTGTCCCGGATGCGCTACCTCACGCTCCCGGCGGCAACAACGGACGCGGGCCTCGCCCACCTCGCGGGGTTGCGGGGTTTGGAACACCTCTCGGCGCGGGGCTGCCACGGCATCACCGATGCGGGCCTCACGCATCTCGCGTCGTCGGTCTCCCTCACGTCGCTGGATCTCGGTGGCACGGCTGTTTCGGACGCGGCGATGCCGGGGCTGGCGCACTGTGTTGCGTTGCGCACGCTGTCGCTGGCGGATACTGCGGTAGGAGATCGCGGCGTTGCTTCGCTGCTCACGCTCGGCGGGCTGCGGTCGCTCGATCTCAGCGGGTGCGCGGTCACGAACGCGGCGCTGGCGATGCTCGTGGAGCTTTCCCGCCTGCGCAAGCTCAATGCCGCACAGTACCCGGTCAGTCACTTAACGGGGGACGGGCTGGCGGAATTGTTGCCGCTGCTCGAACTGCGGCAACTGAGCGTCGGTGGCTGTGACCTGAATATCGCCGGGCTGGTCTACCTCCGCTCGCTGTACTGGTTGCAGTACCTCGATCTCACCGCGACCCATCTCTCCGACAACCGGCTGGAAAAGCTGCATCCCTTTCCCGAATTGCACACACTCGTGCTGCTCAACAACCCCGTCACGGATGCCGGTCTGCCCTTGCTCACGGAGTTCGTCGCCTTGCGCGCGGTCTACCTCGGCTATACCGAAGTAACCGGGCAGGGCATGGAAGCGTTGCGCAAGCAGTGCCCTGCTTTGCGCGTCGCCGCGAGTACGCCCACCTTGCCGCACGCCTCGTGGGAAGCCGATGAGGGCGAGTGATCGGTGCGCGAAACGCGAAGCCGGTCGCTCCGGCTACTCGATCCCGGCTATCACCGCATTGAGGTCCGTGCCGCTGAGAAAACCCTGACGCCCCGCGCGTACGGTGCCGGTGCCGTCTGCCACGATCAGGGCAGGATATGCCGTGATCCCCCACGCCGCCCGCACGCTCTGGCCCCCATAACTGGCATCATAGTAGGCAGGCATGGACAGGCCGGAGCGCGCCGGGAAGTCATAGACCGCGTCCGGCGTGTCATGGCCCGCACTGCCAATTAATACGACCTGCAATGCCGGGTGCGCCGCCGCGACTGTCGCAATCTCACCAAGCTCTGCCTGATTAATCATCTCGCCCGTGAGAAAGAAGACTACGAGTATCGGGCGATGCGGGGCGAGGTCGGCGCGCGTAAACAACGTGCTGTCTCGCCGCAGCACAGCAAAGCTCGGGAGCGCCGACCCCAACGGCCGTGGCGCGAGAGGCGTGTAGGGCGGCACGGGGTTCGCGCCTACAGGTATCGCGGGCACGGCGGGCGTGACGGTAAGCAGCAGGCCGAGCAGGGTCAGCGTCGCCACCCATTGTCCCGGTCGCCCTTGCCATCGTGATACTCGGTGTGGACGCATTAGTATTATTCCTTCATGTTGCAATTGGGCGGGGGAAACAACGCGAAGGGCGCAAAGAACGCAAAGAGCGCGGAGAAAGAAAACAGAAAAACACTTTTGCGATGTCTCTCCTTGTATTTCCTTCGCGTCCTCTGCGTTCTTTGCGCCCTTCGCGTTTCGCTCCTGCCCCTCAGAGGGGAGTGTACTACGCGGAGGGCGACGATGCGCCGTGCCGCGTGGTGGTCGCAATGGGCCGCGCGGTGGGTGGCGCTTCGGGCCGCCGCGCGGGTGTCTGCCCCTTGCGCCGGGGCACGCGCACGCGTGTGTGTTCCGCAACCACGTACGAACCGATCACGGCGATGGCGGCAAGCGCCTGCGCCAGCAGCGTTTCCAGCGTCGGGAACACGGCGAACCAGACGCCGAGCCACGCGGGTAGCGGCAACGGAAGATTGGTCGTCGGCAACCACCCGGCCAGTTGTAGCTCCTGCGCGCTCTCACCGACCATCACGATAAGGACTGCGCCGAGCATCACGCCCGTCAGGACCAGCATCTTCTTGTATGGCAGCTTGTGATGCGCGGCAAAAGTCAGGGCCGCCACCACGACCGTCAGAGAGCCGCCGAGGGCCACGCCCGCGAGTACCACGTCCGTGCCCATTTGCAGCCGCAGGTTTTGCAGGAACAGCACGACCTCGACGCCCTCGCGGTACATCGCCGTGAAGCCAAGCAAGGCCAGGCCGAGCAGCGTGCGCCGCGCGCCCGCGCCGTTGTCCGCGCCGCTCGCGCTACTGGCATCGGCAAGGATTTGCTGACGGCGCCGGTTGTGGTGCCCGATCCAGCCCGCCCAGTACACCGAGTGGAAAAACCAGTTCATAATGACGAGCAGGACCACGATGGCGAGTACGCCCGTCACCGCCTGCACGTAGAGCGCGGGAGCGTTCACGGCGTTAATCACGGCGACGACCACGAACCACGTCGCCACGGTGGCGAGCAGGCCCGCGCCGACGCCGACCGCGACGGGCTTGCGATAGCCCGCGTTCGTGCCCATCATGCTGGCGGTAATCGCCGCGAGGACGAGGATCGCTTCCAGCCCCTCGCGGAACACGAGAATGCCGCTGTTTACGATCACTGCGCCCCGGCTCAGATGCGCTTCTTGCGGGTCCGGCGCGCCATGTGCGGTAATCCCCTGCCAGATCAGCACCGCGAGCACCGCTATCCCCGCCAGACCAAGCGCCACTTTCCCCGACTGCCGTACCCACGTCCGCATCGCATTATCCTCTCATCGCCTGTCGCTCATCGCATATATGAATGACACGTACGAGGGCAGTCGTGCGGTTCGGATTTCCCCTGCCCCCGTGCAAGCGCCATCACGCCATCTCAGGAAAAGCGTACGATGGTGCCGGGGATTTGTCAACGCAGGGGTATGCAAACTTTTGTGACACCGGGTAGCGAAAGGGGGGAATGTGCCGGAGCGTGTTATGTATGCCATACGCGCGTTCTCAACGCCGCGCCGGTTGCTTAAAACGGTTTGCGGTATCGTCAGCCCGAATGCTCCTAACCCCTGGCCCCTTCCCTCGGAGGGAAGGGGAGTGAGACGGGGCGAGGTTGTCACATTCCCCATACGCCTCGGTATTCCATCGGCACCCTCCCCTTCCCTTTAGGAAAGGGGCCGGGGGTTAGGAAGATTCAGGATGGATGCGGGCCAATCACACCGCAACCCGCGTTAGCGACTGAAACACGGGCGAGTACTCCGTAACCAGTAGTTCGTGTATGCAGATGAACCGCTTGCTCAGCCGAGCAAGTGGTTCATCTGCATACGGGGGGAGATTACCCTACGCGGTCGGGGAGCGGGCCACCGAGGCGTTCGGCGAGGTGCATGTTCTCTCGGTAGTCTACGGGTACCTCGATCAGTGAGGGCACGTCGAGGTCGAGGGCGCGTTGCAGGGTGGGCAGCAGGTCGTCCGCCGCCTCAATGCGCCATGCGGGTACGTCAAAGGCGCGGGCGAACTGCACGAAGTCGGGGTTGCCGAACTCGATGCCGAAGGCCCGCCCGAAGCGGCGGTTCTGGTTCAACTCGATCACGCCGTACCGCCCGTCCTTCCAGACCACGGTGACAAAGGCCGTGCCCATGCGGCGGGCGGTCTCCAACTCCTGCGCGTTCATCAGAAAGCCGCCGTCGCCGTTGACCGCGACTACCTTGCGCTGTGGGTGGACGAGCTTGGCGGCGAGCGCGCCCGGCAGGGCGATGCCCATCGCAGCGAAGCCATTGGCGATGATGCAGGTGTTCGGCTGCGCCGTCGGGTAGAGGCGCGAGAGCCAGAGCTTGTGCGCGCCGACATCGGAGATCAGAATGTCATCGTCGCCCAGCGCGTCACGCAAGGCGGCGATCACGCGCTGTGGTTTGAGCGGCACGCTGTCGTCAGTGGCGAAACGATGCAACTCTTCCACCTCGTTATTGGCGACATGGGGCGTCGCCCAGCGGCGTTGCTGGCCCGTGAGCGCATTGCGCAGGGCATCGAGGCTGTCGGCGATCTCCCCGACCACTTCGATGCTCGGCAGGTAGTGGCGGTCTATCTCGGCGGGCGTGCTGTCGAGGTGGATGATCGTTTTGTCGCTGTGCGAGTTCCAGAGTTTCGGGTCCCACTCCACGAGGTCGTAGCCCACGCAGAGCACCACGTCCGCGTCGGTGAGGCCAAACTGGTTCGCCTCCAGGGCGCGCAGGCCAACGGCGGGCTGGGCGAGCGGGTCGCGGTAATCGAGCACGCCCTTCGCCATAAACGTGCTCGTGACGCCGATGCCCAGGGCGCGGGCGAAGTAACGCAGCGACTCGGCGGCGTGGCGGCGGATCACACCGTTGCCCGCGAGGATCACGGGGCGCGCGGCGTCCTTGAGGATGTCCGTGGCGCGCGTGATGCTGACCGGGTCCGCCTTGGGGTACGTGGTGCGGCGCACGGGCATCGGTGCGAGGTCGTCCGGCACATGCATTCCGGCCACGTCTTCGGGCAGTTCGATGTGCGTGGCCCCCGGCTTTTCGAGGCGGGCGAGGCGAAAGGCTTTGCGCGTGATCTCCGGCAGGCTCTCGGCACGCTCCACGCGGGCGTTCCATTTCGTGATTGGGCGCATCATCTCCACCACGTCAATGTACTGGTGCGATTCCTTGTAGATGCGGTCTAGCCCCGCCTGCCCCGTGATCGCCACGAGCGGCGCGCGGTCGAGTTGCGCGTCCGCGACGCCCGTGAGCAGGTTGGTCGCGCCCGGCCCCAGCGTGGCGAGGCAGACGCCGGGGTACGTGGAGAGCCGCCCGTAGACATCCGCCATAAAGGCCGCGCCGCCCTCGTGCCGCACAGTGACAAAGGTGATATTCGTGTCCCCCGCGAGGGCTTCGAGAAAGTCGAGGTTTTCCTCCCCCGGCACACCGAAGATGTACTTCACCCCTTCGTTTTCGAGGCACTGCACAAAGAGGTCTGCCGCCGTGCGTGTCCGTGTCGTGCTTGCCATCGCGTGTTCCCCCTCGGTATTTGCCGCTCGCGTTATCGTACCGATAGGGTAGCCGCTGTGGTCGCCTTTGACCAGTATGCGAGAAACGCAAAGGCCGAAGGGGGACAAAAAAGAAATGTTTGATCTCTTTGATTCCTCTGTGCCTTTGCGCCTTCGTGCCTTTGCGTTTCCCCACCACGCGGAGGTGGGATCCCGGTGTAGTATGCTGCGCGGCATTGCCACGGTTTGACCAACGACGAAAGGAGCCACCGGTGCCTGAGATCGTGAACCTGTACAGCGACACGCAAACCCTGCCGACCGACGCGATGCGCCGCTTCATGTGTGACGCGCCTGTAGGCGACGAGCAGCGCGGCGAAGACCCGACGGTGAACCGCCTGCACGAGGCCGTGGCGGCGCTACTCGGCAAAGAAGCCGCGCTTTTTTTGCCGAGCGGCACGATGTGCAACGAGATCGCCTACAAAGTGCATACGAAACCGGGCGACGGCGTGCTGCTCGATGGCACGGCGCACACGCTGTTGTTCGAGGCGGGCGGCCCCGGCATCCTTTCGGGCGTGATCCTGCGCCCGATGAATGGGGTGCGCGGCATCTTCACGCCGGAGCAGGTGGCGGAGACGGCGCGCGGCTTCGGGCGCTATACGCCGCCTGCCCGCCTGCTCAGTGTGGAGCAGACGAGCAACCTGGGAGGTGGCGCGGTCTGGCCGCTCGCGCAGATCACGACGGTATGCGACGTGGCGCGGGGCTTTGACATGGCGACGCATCTCGACGGCGCACGGCTGATGAACGCCGTGGTCGCTTCCGGCGTGCCCGCCGCCAACTATTGCACCCCCTTCGACTCGTGCTGGATAGACTTCACGAAGGGGTTGGGCGCGCCGGTGGGGGCGTGTCTCGCGGGATCGCGGGCGTTTATTGAGGACGCATGGCGCTATAAGCAGGCGTTCGGCGGCGCGATGCGGCAGGCGGGCATCATCGCGGCGGGCGGCCTGTACGCCCTCGCACACCACGTCGAACGGCTGGCGGACGACCACACCCGCGCGCGGCGGCTGGCGGCGGGGCTGGCAACGATCCCCGGCATCGCCATTGACCCGGCAAGCGTGGAGACGAACATCGTGCTGTTCGATGTCGCGGGTACGGGGCAGGACGCGGCATCCTTTTGCGCCGCGCTGGCGCGCGACGGCGTGCGCATGGGCAGCATCGGCGCACCCACGGTGGTGCGCGCCGTGACGCACCTCGATGTGGACGACGCGGGCATTGACCGTGCCCTCACCGCCGCCCGCACCGCCGTCGGGGGATAATGAACGCGCCCTCACCCAACACTGATCGGGTGAGGGCGAAATGCAGTATGCGGGCGTCAATGCTGCGCGGGCTGAGCTAGGGGCGCGGGTAGCAGCGTCCCATAAGGGAAACGGGGCGGGAAATGGCATGGTTTCCCCGAACCCTTTTCCCCCTTGTTCCGCTTATTTCTCCTTCGCGCCTTCGCGGTTAGTCTCCCGTTTCCCTGCCCGCCGTGCCGGAGTACCGCTCCTCATGCACGAGGGCGGCGAGGGGCTTGCGGGCCTGGGCGGGGTTGGGGCGGGCGCGCCCCGCGTTCTCGTCGGCGTAGCCGATGGAAAGCACCGTGCGCACGAGCTTGTTTGGCGGGATGCCGAGCAACTGCTTGGCGGTGGTCTGGCCGTCATTGAACCACCAGCCGATGCAGCTACCGAGGCCGTGTGCCTCTGCCGCGAGCATGATGCGCTCGCTCAGGCGACCCTCATCGAACGTTTCCTGGGCCATGCGCTCCGGCGTGCCCGCCATTACGAGCACGAGGGCGAGGGCTGCCCCCGCGACGTGCTGTGCGTGCCCCTCGGCGGCCCCCAGTTGTTGTAGCATCGCCCGGTCGCGCACGAGTACGAACTCCCACGGTTGCGCATTGCGCGCGCTGCCACTCCACCGCGCGATCCGCAGCAGGTCATCCACAATTACCTGTGGCACGGGGTCGGGGCGGAACAGCCGCACGGCGCGCAGGCGACGCAGAAAGGCGAGGTACTCCTGCGGGTTCTGGGCCGGGGCTTGCACCGGGGTCTGCATCGGATGCTCCTCTCACGTTGTCCATCTGGATTGGTTACACCGTTGTGTACAGTGTACCGCAACACGCGACCGGCCCCCTTGCCCCTTTTCGTGAGGGGCAAGGGGGCCGGGGAGCGAGGGTGTATGGGTACGGGGTTTGCCGCCGTTACGTGCCGAAGGACGATTTCAGGCCCATTGCCGCCATCTGCACAGCCTGCTTCGCCGTGTCAATCACCGCGCCCGCGCCGAAGAACTCGTGCGTGACGCCGGGAAACGTTTTCTGGTTCGCGCTCACGCCGTACTGTTGCAGGCGCATCGCGTACATCGGGCCACCATCACGCAGGGGGTCAATGTCCGCGTTGATGATCGTGGCAGGCGGCAAGCCGCTGAGGTCCTGCATGCCTGGGGAGGCGAGGAAGCTGGTCGGGTCGGGCTGGTAGTACTTCCCGAACCACTGGATGCCCGGTGTGCTGAGGGGCTTGGCGTCCGCGTTTTCGGTGAATGACGGGGCATCGAGGGAAAAGCCGGTCACGGGGTAGATCAGCAGTTGATGCACGGGCATCGTGCCGCCCGCGTTGCGGATCGCCAGCGCCGTCACCGCCGCGAGGTTGCCACCCGCGCTCTCGCCGCCGACCGCGACGCGCGCCGGGTCGCCGCCAAAGCTCGCGGCATTCGCCTGTACCCACTGCGTGGCGGCCACGGCGTCAATTGGGGCCGCCGGGAAGGGGTTTTCCGGGGCGAGACGGTACGCCACCGAGACCACGATGCAGTTCGCCGCGTTGGTCAGGGCGCGGCACGAGGAATCGTAGGTGTTGAGGTCCGCAATCACCCAGCCGCCGCCGTGGAAGTAGACGAGCACAGGCAGGGGGCTGGTGCTCCCGGCGCCCATCGCGCTCATCGGGCTATAGATGCGTGCCAGCACGCCTGCTTCCCCATTGGGGATCACCATATGCATGATCTTGCCTACCGGTTCGATCATCGGGGACACGCCGCGCATGGACGCGACTGCTTTCACCGCGTCCGCGAACGATGGGGCGTTGCGCGCCTGAAACGGCGTCAACGTGGTGATGTCGGGCGCGTTAAAGGCGGCAAAGGCGTCGAGGACTGCCTGCGTCTGTGCGTCCGGGGATGACGCGGCCTCCACAGTACCAAGGCCCGAAGCAAAGGGCGTCGCGCCTGCGGCCAGCGCCAGCGCCGCGCCTCCCGCGAGCTTCACCGTCCCCGTCAGTATCCGCCGCCGCGAGGTCGTGTGCTCCCAGACCCGGCTCCCGATGCGTGATCCACCATCTTGTGTTGCGGTCATGCTTTCCGTCTCCATCCCATGATTCGCGCGTAAGAAGCCGCGCGCTTTCTGTACCATCGGCATTTCCGAGTACGGTGACAAACCAGCAAGTCGGGTGCCGTTGATTCTAAGCGGTTTCGCAGTTACTTAATTTTTGACAAAAAGCCAGAAATATGACCACTGCGGGTCTTCGCCAAAGCGCGCAGCGATCATGTAGTGCCCCGTCGCGATATCGTCCGCGCCGGCAGCGCAAGGAAAACGCGGGCGGCGGAACTTCTCGTCCGCCGCCCCGGTAATTCAGGAACCAGGATGTGAAACCGGGGGGTTACTGCACTGAGAGCGTGTTCGTGAGAAAGTAGTAATCGCTCGGGTTGGGCACATAACCCGTCACTTTCGCTTTGCGATAGGCCGTGGTGATCGGTAGCGCGACCAGAAAGAGCGCCGGTACGTCCTGCCGCACGAGTTCCTGCACCTGCCGGGAGAGCGCCGCCTGCCTGGCGGGGTCAACCTCCGCGCGCATCTGGGCGAGCAGCGCGTCCATTTGCGGGCTGGAATACTTGCCCACGTTGTCGCCGCCGCCCGTGAGCAGCAGGCGGTTGTACTCGTATAGCGGGCTACCCGTGGCAATGGTGTTGTTGGACTTCATCGAGGCGTCCCAGTCGCCCGTTTTGAAGACATCGTTGACGTTCTGCACTTCCTTGACGGCGATATCGTAGCCGAGTGGCTTGAGCTGGCTCTGGATGGAAACGGCGTAGGGCGTCAGTTCGGCGCGTCCGGGGTAGCTGTACAGGGTGAATGCGAGCCGCTTGCCGTCCTTGATGCGCACGCCGTCGCCCCCGGTCTTCCAGCCCGCGCCGTCGAGCAACTGCTTCGCCCGCGCGATATCGGTGCCTTGCAGGGGCACACTGTCGTACTTTGTGGAGGGCGGAAAGAGCGTCACGGCGGGTGTTCCCTTGCCATCCAGCCCCACCTGGTTCAGCACATCGCGGTCAATGGCGAGGGCGGTCGCCTCGCGCACATCGCGGTCGTTGAACGGCGCGCGCGTGACGTTCAGGCTGATAATGTCCACGCGCCCGGAGGCGACGATGGGCGCGGCGATGTCGGGGCCAAAAGTCTTGATGGATTCGGGCGGGAAGTTGTACAGCATGTCTACGTCACCCGATTGCAGCGCGATCACGCGGGCGTTCGGGTCGGTGACATTGCGGACGCTGATCTTGGCGATGGGGGGTGGGCCGCCCCAGTAGTCGGTGTTCGGCGACAGTTCGAGCAGGTTGTCCGTGACGAACTTCGTGTGCTTGTACGGTCCGGTGAAGGTCGAGGCGGAGCCATCGGCGGCGAGCTTGCTCATGGCGAAGCTGCCGAGCGTCAGCACGTAGGGAAAGATGCTCGTCGGTTGCGGCGTGACGAACTCCACGGTGCGCGCGTCGGTGGCCGTCATTTTCGTGTCGGGGCTAATCAACCCCTTGGTGTCGGGGAAGTTGTCCCATGTCCGTTTGAAAACGGCGATCACATCGTCCGGCACAAAGAGGGAGCCGTCCCAGAACTTCACGCCCTGTCGCAGCGTAACGCGCCACGTCATTGGGTTAATGTTCACGATGCTTTCCGCGAGCAGGTTTTCCAGCTTGTTTTCGGTATTGAGGCGCATCAGGCTTTCCGCCAAGCCGAAGAACTGGAGATTGTCTATCTTCAGGGCGTCAATCTTCGCCGGGAAGTCGAAGCCGATGGCAATGTTGAGTTGGCCCTTCGGGGCGGCGGTGGTGCGCGTCGGTGCGGGCACGACGGGGGCGGCAGGCGCCATTGCCATCGGCGTGGGCGCGGCGATGCTTGCCGTTGCGGGCGCGACCGACGCGGCGGGTACGGATGTCGGGGCAGCGACTGCGGCGGTGGAAGTCGGGGCCGTGGTGGCAGCCGGAGCGGTTGGGGCGGTCACACCTGCGCTCATGCTTGGCGCCGTTGTCGGCGCGGGAGTCGGGGCGGCGGTCGGTGCAATGGTCGGCGCGGCAACGGTGGCGGTCGTTTCGCCCCCGCACGCGGCGAGAATCGCGCCTGTCGCGCCGGTGATAGCGAGGCCAAGAATGCTCCGCCGGGTGCGGGGGCGCAAGGCTGGGTGGGAACTGGGCTGGTGATACATCGCGTACTCCCCTAGTGAACCGGGCGGCGACCGCGCCCGCGCGGACGGTGACTCCACTACCGCCTGCGCGGTTGTTACACCTGTACCGTACCGCGCCCATGTAAGCGTTCAATGAGCGAATGGTAAGCATCTGCCAATTTTTTCGTGTGTGCGTGTCTGTTGCCTGAGATGGTAGGCAGATGACACGGGGAGGTGCGGCGGTGGTTACGAGCCTGACGGCCCGGTGTTCGCGCCCGCGCTCGTGCTCGCGTCTGTCCCCTTAAACTGTTTGGCGAGACCGTCCGTTAGCGCCTTGCTGCGTGCGTCGGCGGTACTGCCAAAAAGCTCGACCAGGCTATCGAGCGCGTAGCCGCCGAGAAAGAAGTTCAACACCGAAAAATCGCCATTCTTCGCGAAGGCCAGCCCGAAGAAACTGAACAGGGCGAGCACGAGCTTGAGGATGGTCGCGCTGAACCGGGCATTGACGAGGGGGAGAAAACGCGCCGCAACGGGGAGGGCCGGAGGCGTTCCCGGGTTCGCCTGGGCTTGCTTGGAGAGCGATACCGCGATGTGAATGAAGATGCCCGCAATGAGGGCGACCCAGGCAAACAGTGCTTTCGCGGCATTCTCCGGCACGGGCCAGCCAATTAGCGCTTTCGTTATCGCGAACGTAGGCGTTTCGTTGGTCGGAGCCGCAGTGGGTTGCGGGATGCCCCCCGTTGATGTTGGCGTCGCTGTGCTGACGGAGGAGAGCGGCGTTGTTCCGGCAGATGGGGTAGTTCCGGTTGGTGTTGGTGTCGCCGTACCGGCGGGGGAAAGCGGCGTTGTTCCGGGAGGCAACGACACCACAAAGGTGATCATCCGGGCGGCAAGGAAGAACACCGCGATCACTCCAAGCAGGCTGGCCCATTGGAGAGCCTTATTCGACGAGTAGCGATACACCAGCCCGGTTGAGGTATCAATCAACCCGTCTTTTACGAGCTTGGGGGCCGCCGCCAGAAACTGCAACATCTTTGTCCGGTCTTCGGCAAGCGGCAGTTCATCGATGAAGTTCGTGTGGAAGGAGAAGGGATCACCGGCATTACACTCTTTTAGCCATTCGTCCATCACCTGGGGGATGGTCTGGAGGCCAAGTTCAAACACCAGATCGTGGCACGCGATGTCGAGTAAATCGAGGTCATGCTTCTGGCCGTCCGGGCTGGGAGTTGTCGTCTGGGAGACAGCAGGAGGCGGAGTGGCGGGAGCCGTATCGGTAGCGGGAGCCTGAGTGTCAATGGCCTTCGCGTCTGCGGCAAATTGCTTGGCCTTGGTCGCCTGAGTGGTCGCTTTATCAGCGGCAGCCGTGGCAGCCTTATCAGCAGTAGCCGTGGCAGCCGTGGCAGCCCGATCAGAATTCTGAAGGGTGATAGCCAGATCATTATTGGCAGGGTCAGCCTCAGCGACCCTGCGATCCTGAGCGGCTTTATCCTAAGCGGTGTTGGCATTCTGTTTGGCAAACTGAGCGGCAAGCTGAGCGGCTTCGGCGGCCTTGGCCGCAACCTGATCGGGGCTACCTGTTACCACGGGCGATGTGCAAATGCGGTCCCAGTTGTCTCGCAGAAAGCAAAGCGTTTCAAACGCGACAAACACTCCTGGTTTCCCTGGATCGCTCGGCGGCTTTGACCGCTCTTCCCCCGGTTTTCCTTTTTGGGACTTTTCCCCAAATGGCCACCACCATGTCGGGGTCGTTTCGTCGTGCGTCGCCTTGCCGTGCTTCTTCTTGTCGGTCTTCGCCCTGTCGTTTGGCGACGGCATCACCCCTCTAGATTCGATCTCCTTCATGACCGCCTCGCCCCGCTCGAGGGGCTTCTCCCAACCCGCCTTTGCTTTCTCGAGCGAGAGGTTCTGCTTGTTGACGTCCGCGAAAATGCATTGCAGTGTCTGCACCTCGATTCGCAAGCCGCGTAGCAGGTCGTATTGCGGCACATCCTTCAACTTGATTGTAGTACCGGGCAACACTGCATCGCGCCCTGGTTCTGGCATGAGCAACCCCTCCCCTGTGATGATCGGCACGCACTTGCGGGCCGCATACATTCCGAGACCGCAACGGATCACGAGGCCCAACGAGGCGAGCAGCGCAATGACGCACCCCTTCCGCGCGTGCCTGCCACCATTCATCCCTGTCCTCCTGTACCGCATCCCCGCCCACCACCGCACCACAACGTGCGCACACCACCGTGCGTTGTCCGCCCCACCCTGTTGTCCCTTTTCGCCGTTCAGTGTTCAGTATAATGAACGTGGCAAGCGGGCAACTTTCGTGCATTGCCAACGCGGATGTATGTGGATACCGGAGTAATTCACGCTCTTGACTGAGGCACGGCACGGCAAGTTTCGGTGCATCGCCCCTACACGTTTGAAAATGAGCGGCATCCGGCGGTGGGATGCGACGAATATGGGAGGCCATGACATGCGCGACGGTGCGGACGATGCGGACATACTGAGCGCGTTGACAGTGAAAGTGGGCAAGCGGGAGGCATATGCGCGGGACCCGTACTTTCTCGAAACGTGGGCGGATGCGACCGAGGTGTGGGGCACGCGGGCGGTACCCATGCTTCGGGACATCGCCGTGCTGATCCTGAAACCGGAAACCGTCGTGACGCGGCGAATGGGGGCGGCGCTCGCCTTTTTGCGGGCGCGGGGGTTCGTGCCCCTGGCGTGCGAGCCGGTTCAGTACACGCGCCACATAAACCGCGCGGCGTGGCGCTACCAATACCAGGCCACCGACACGCCCACGGCAGACCGTCTCGCGGTCAACGACCTGTTGCTCTCGGCGACGGATTCCCTGGCGCTGATTCTGCGTGACACTGCTCCCGTGCTGGGGCAGGCGGCGAGTGTGCGGCTAAACACCTTTAAAGGCTCGATGACCCCCGCGAACCGGGGCGGCGATGATCTCAATCTGCGCTCGCTCGTGGCAGGACCAAATCGGATGATGAGCGGCGTGCATATCCCCGACGAACCGGCGGACGTGGTGCGCGAACTCGGCATCCTGTTTGACCGTCCCGAGCGGTATGCCCTGATGCAGGGGCTTGCAGCGACCGACGACGCGACCCCGGCGGTGGAAGCGGCAATTACTGACCTGTACGCGCGCTCCGCAGTCGTCACGCTCGACCCGGCGGCGGCGCTGGCACGGCTCGATGCGGCGGTAACGGCGCGAGAGCGGGCGGGAGGCGGTGGGGACGCAATCGGCGCGGCGCTGGGTGAATTGCGCGCGACCGTTACGGCGGTGCAACGGGGCGAACCGTTGCCCTGGCACCCGTTTCTCGCCGCCCTCGCAGGGGCGGGGATCGCGTTACCGCTCTGGGACCGCATCCTGCTCGGCACGGAGTACATCCGCCATAGCGCGCCCACCCCATTCTCATGAGTTACCCCTCCGCATACGAGTGAAGGGGCCGGGGATTAGGATGCGTCAATGACGCTTGGAATCGCAGTACAATTGCCGCATAGGCGCTCTTGGACTGGCAAGATGAACGAGGCAACAGGGGGATTTTGAAAACTCCGCAGCGTCTGCCCCTTGACTATGCGTACATACGACCTGCCCGTCGGCTTTCTGGCTCCCGGCTCTCGGTTACTCAGTCGGGCTACGCGGTAATGTGCGGACGGGTGAAAAGAGGGTCCAGAGAAAGGCGCCGCTGTGGATGACCCCACCGACGACCAGGGTCGGGCGGAGACCGATCGCGCTGCCGAGCGCGCCGCCGATCAGGGCGCCAATTGGCATCGTGCTCCAGGTGAGAAAGCGCATCGTCGCGTTCATCCGCCCCAGCAGATGCTCCGGCGTGATCGCCTGTCGCAGGCTGACCTGATTGATGTTAAAGATCGGCCAGCCCACGCCGCTAATAAACTGCGACGCGATGAGCAGGGGAACCGCGAAGGCTGCCGGGCGTCCGGCGACGGGGATGAGTAACGACCCGAAGGAGCAGGCTGCCATCGCGCCGATGATTGCCGGGCCAACGCCGATCCCGCGTGCGACCCGCCCCGCGATGAGTGCGCCGCAGAGAAAGCCGATACTGCCGACCGCGTAGATCAGCCCGATGATCCCCGCGCCGAGTCCCAGGCGGCGCGTGAGGTAGAGGATGGTCACGGCCTGCGCGATGTTCCCGCCGAGATTCCATGTCGCGGCGGAGACCGCGATCGCCTTCAGCAGCGGATTGCGAATCACTACCCGCATCCCCTCGCCGATCTCTTGCCCGACCGATTGCCGCTCCGCGTGGGGTACGGGCGCGGTTTCCGGCACGCCGATGGCGGCGAGAAAGAGCGCGGAGACGAGAAAGGAGGCCGCATCCACGACGATGGCGACCGGCGCGGTGACGAGTTGCACCAGCCCGCCCGCGATTCCCGGCCCCGCGATTTGCGCCGCCGACCGGCTGACCTCCAGCTTGCTGTTCCCTTCCACCAGTTGCTCCCGCCCGACGAGCGCGGGCAGAAAGGATTGGTACGCCACGTCAAAGAACACGGTGAGGATGCCGACAAGAAACGCCACGACGTAAAGCAATCCCATGTTCAGCACACCGAGCAGCGCCGCCAGCGGAATGGCGAGGAGCAGCACGCCCCGCGCGCAGTCGGTGACGAGCAGGATTGGGCGGCGGCGCAACCGGTCCACCCAGACGCCCGCGAAAAGCCCGACGAGCAGAAAGGGCACGGTTTCCGTGGCGGCGAGGATGCCCATCTCCGCCGGGGTCGCGTGCAGCGTCAGTGCGGCAGTGAGCGGAAGGGCAAGCAGGGTGATCTGCGAGCCGAATTGCGAGATCGTCTGCCCGGCCCAGAGCCTGGTAAAGTTACGGTGCCGCCAGAGGGTGGCGGCGGGGTGCATGGACACGGCGATATCCTTCCCGATGGCCGGAATGGCGCAGCATCGCGGGCATCATCCCGGCGTTGTCTGTCCATCGCGTCGGGAAGTGAAGCACGCGCAGGGGAACTTTCCCGTTTGCACATCGTGGCTCGTCACGCGGTATGACACATCCAGGCACGATCGGTTGTGGTGAGCGGAACATTCCATCACCGATGTGGCCGGAATCGGTGTACTCATCTGCCGACGCGGTGTGTAGTATAGCCGAAGCCGCTGTGCGTCGGCTGGGAGACAGTGCCACTTGCATGGCGGTGGTGAAACGGTTGGGGCGAGAAGGGGCGGGGATGGCTTCCCCGGCTTCTTGCGTTCACACGCCGCTGGCCCCCCGTTCATCGCACGTTCATATCGGGGTGCGACGATGCAGGGTAGGAATGCGCGGTCGGCGGAGAAAACGCCCGACCGCCGCTTGCCGGGTACCGATTACTGACCACTGATCGAAGGGAGCGACCCAATGGCATGGCTGCTGGCAGGTGAGACGTGGTTGAACATGGATCAGGCGCTGCATGTCGCGCGTGAAGGGGACGAGGCGGTAGTTGCCTTTGCCGTCGGCCTCAGCACCGGCACCTATCCCTACATGCAGCGGTTCGGCGGCGACGCGGCGACGGCGATCTTTTCCTGGCTCGCCATTACCGCCACAGTCGAGTCCGCCGATAACGCCCTCACGCTCTCCGCCGTGGAGGACGACTTCGAGGATGAACTCGAAGACGAGATCGAAGACGCGATGAGCGACGCGATGGAGGCCGCGCGGGCGGACATGGACACCATTCTCTCCATGAGCGGCGGCATGACGATGGGTATGGGCACGGGCATGGACGCTGGCGCCGGTGCGGCCGATATGGACGTCGTGCTCGGCATGGACATGGACGTTGACGTCCTCACCGTGGTTGACGACGATGAGGACGATCAGGTGTCTGCGACCTCCGACCTGGCAATGGGTGACGACGAGATTCCCGCCGCCTCCGCTGCCATGCCCGGCATGATGATGGGCGACGACACCATACGCGCCTCCACCGCGACCTTCAACATGCCGGTGAACGACAACGAAACGCCTGCCGCCCCCGCTCCCGTCTCTGGCATGGCGATGGACGATGAAGAGATGCTCGCCGACGACATGCCCGCGTCCGCAGCAACCGCTCCCGCGCCGGGTGCGGGAAGCGCCGGGCGCGGCACCGAGGCGTAATCCTGCCTCCCCCTGCCCCATCGCTCTCGCCGCGCCCCCGTCCACATTGGCGGGGGCGCGACGTTTTTACCGCATAGGGAACAGCACACAGAAAGGAATACGAGCCATGCAGGAGTTTTCCGGCAAGGTCGCGGTCGTTACCGGCGGCGCCAGCGGTATCGGCTATGCCCTCGCGGCGCAGGCGGTGCGGGAGGGGATGCGCGTCGTACTCGCCGATATCGAGGCCGACGCGCTTGACGAAGCCGCGCAACAACTGCGCGCAATGGGCGGGCAGGTACTTGCGGTGCGCGCCGATGTCGCGGACGCGGCGGCAGTTATGGCGCTGGCGGAGCGGACACAGGCGACGTACGGAGGGGTGCATCTGTTGTTCAACAACGCCGGTGTCGGCAACGCCGGGAACATCTGGGAACAGTCCGAAGCGGGCTGGCAATGGGTGCTGGGGGTCAACCTCTGGGGCGTGATTCACGGCATCCGCGCCTTCGTGCCGGCGATGCTCGTACAGGGCACGGAATGCCACATCGTTAATACCGCCTCGGCGGCGGGGCTGGTGTCTGCGGGGGCGCTCGGCATCTATGCCATCAGCAAGCACGCGGTGGTCGCCCTCTCGGAAACCCTGGCGTACCAACTCGCCCGATAAGGGGCGGCGATCGGGGTCTCCGTGCTCTGCCCGGAGTTTGTGCAGACGCGCCTGGGCGACGCGGAGCGCAACCGCCTCCCGACATCGCCCGCCGATGCATCCGTCGCGTCTCTCGCGTCGTCACCGCCGTCAGCGTGGGGAGAGGGCGCGGTGGCTCAGGCGGTGCGGGCCGCTATCGCCGCCGGGATCGCGCCGGAAACGGTGGCGGCGGCGACTTTCGCGGCGATCCGCGCCGGAAAGCTCTACATCCTTACCCATCCCGAGACAAAGGCACGGGTGCGGGTGCGGCTCGAACGGATCGTCGCCGACTGACCCACGGGCAAGCGCGGCGTGGAAACGCGGAGGGTGCGGCTTCCCCTCCATAGGTGGCACGGAACGTTATGTCTTGGCATCATCTATGCATATCGTTATGGTGTATACGTATTGGCGCATCGCACACGGCTGTTGCGGCGCAAAGGAGGATTGCATGAAAACGGTTCTGCGGCTTTGTTCTCTCACGCTCTGCCTGGGCGCCCTTGCCCTCACACTGACCCAGACCACCGGCGTCCGGGCAGACAACTTCACCGCCGTGGGTTGCGCGACGGGGAACTATTCGTGCTTGGTTGCCAACGGCGGTCAGTTGCCCCCCGGCTACTATCCGGGTTATGGCTTCCCCGGCTACCTCGGCGGTGGGGATGTCTTTAACCAGGTTGGCTGCGCCAGTGGCGATGTGAACTGCTTTGTCACCAAGACTGGTCAGTTGCCCCCCGGCTATACCGGCAACAACGGTTACGGCGGCTATATCGGCGCCACCGATCCCTTCACCGCCGTGGGTTGCGCCGTAAATGATTACACCTGCTATTATGGTCGCACATACGGCGGCAACGTCGGCATTACCGTGCTGCCCCCGAACTACACCATTCCCGGCAACCTCTCGCAAGGCCCGGCAGCCCCGTCCACCGCACCTTCCGTGGTCACAGTGCCAGTAAACCCGTAACACGTTGCTTCTGTAACCCCTGGCTCCCACCCTGCATCATGCGGGGTGGGAGCTTCTTGTCTCCCCGGTGCCGGGGCCGGAGGCGTCACCAACGGCGCAAGCGGGTCACGGGTCACGCTTCGGGCATGAACGACCGGGGTACGACTCCGTCCCCCTCGATCACGATGGCGGTCATGCCCCTCTCGCTGCCCGCTTCGTGCCATTCGCCCCTCTCCCAGAAGGCTGCCTCGTATTGCCGGATCGGTCGGCGTACACGGTCTGTTCCCGCCACCCAGCCGACACCCGCGACGGTCAGAAAGAGTTGCGGCACGGTGGCCTGATGGAAGCCGACGCTCCCCCCGGCGCCCAGGTGCATACAGCCAATGGTGATGTCCCGGTCGCCCTGGCCAAGGGGTGCGCTCCCTGCGATGCGGAGAATGCGCGCCATGATGAAATCGCTGTTGTAGTGCGTGATCGGACGCCCCACATCGGGGCCGAAACGGTAGATATGCACGCCCTTGCCTCCGCCTTCTCCCTCATCCACGGTATTCATTGCGGGGAGGATGTGGCATGGACGGGCGACGATCACCCGTGTTTACCATGCAATCACACCCGCATGCAATGGTTATGATACCGTGGCAGTATGGTCTCTATGCAATGGCTGGCGCACGCCTGTGATAATCGTGCCTATGAACGTAATAGGAGGTCATGATGACCGCCCGCCCCGCCCAGCTTCGGCCCGAAATCGCCGCCCGCTTCCGCGAGGAGGAGGTCGTCGCCGCCTATCGTCACCGCCCGCTCTACCCGCCAGAAACGTTCACCATTCTCACGTCGCTCATCACCGATCCGCCGCCGCACGCCGTGCTCGATGTCGGCTGTGGCAGCGGCAATGTCGCCCGCCCGCTCGCGCCGCGCGTGGACCGCCTCGATGCCCTGGACATCTCCCCCGCAATGATCGCGGCGGGCAAGATGTTACCCGGTGGCGATTACCCGCACCTGCACTGGCTGCTAGGGCGCACCGAAGACGCGCCGCTTCATCCCCCGTATGCCCTGATTACGGCGGGCGCGAGTCTGCACTGGATGGAGTGGGCGGTCGTGATGCCTCGCTTCGCGGAATTGCTCACGCCGAACGGCTTTCTCGCCGTGGTGCATGTCTCGCTGCAAGCCCTACCCTGGCGCGACGCCCTGCGTGAGCTTGATGCGCGGTACACCACAATCCCCGAACACCAAGAATATCACCTGCGTGACGAACTGACGGCGCGTGGCCTGTTCGACTTCGCAGGCGAGCGCGAAACTGCCCCCGTGTCTTGGTCACAGCCCGTGGATGATTACATCGAGGCACAACACTCGCACAGCCGCATGACCCGCGCGGCGATGGGTGCGGCCGCCGCCGATGCCTACGACGCCGCACTCCGCGCCCTGCTCGCCCCCTACGCAGTCAACGGTGCCCTCGCCCTGGCTATTATTGGCCGCGTCTGGTGGGGCCGACCGCATGCCCCCGCGCCGATTCCGGTGCGATCTGCCTGACTGACGTACGATGCCCACAGACGTCCCGCTGTACTCGGACAGGCTTGTACGGATGGAAGAGTGCAACGGCGTTGCGGGAGATACGCCATTCCGTTGCGCTCGCTCGTTTTGGGGTCCATACCGCGTACTACGCTTTTATTCAGTATCGCATTCATCTATCGGTTAAGGACGTGTTACGATTTCATCATACGGTTATCGGAAAACGGTGGTATAGTGTAGGTGCAAGCGTAGTGCCCAGCAGTCTGAGAGATGGTTGCGCCTGCTGCCGCCTCATGGAGAGCCTCACTCCACTACTGTATACCGGCACTGGGCGTTGCGCCCAATACGTGACCGGGCTTGTGATGAGGTGGCATCGACGCCTTTCTGATGGGCGAAGCCAGCCCCCCGGCCTCGCCGCCTTTGTTGTAAGACACACCGCGATGAGCGGAACAACCGCATATTCCGGTCGCCCGCCGCCCCATTGTGGGTCGGGGTGTGGGCCGTGGGCAGGGGGGAGGAGCGACTGCACTCCCATCTATGCCGGTAGTGCGTGTGTGCCGCCCCGCGTCACGCGCATGACGGCGCAATCGTAAGGAGCAGGAACCTGATGGCAACCCGGTTACAGAACCCGAAGGAGTTGCGCGGCCCCGCGCTCGGTGCATGGGAAGAAACCAAGCGCGTCTTTCTGCCCGGTGGGGGCACAATGTATGTGCCGCTCCCGTTCGTCGCAATCACCGGCGGCAAGGAACAATCGCCGAAGTACCTCTGGCGGGGCGAACCGGGCGAGGGCAGCGTGGAGGTGGAACTGATTTCCTACTATCAGGCGCTGCGGCTCGGCGCTGCGCAGTTCGATGCCCTGATGCGGGAACGCCTCACGCCCAAGGGGGGCAAGCTCATCGGCACGCTCGAAACCCTGCGTGTCGCCAACTACGAGACGTTTTACCACCTGTTTCAGGTCGCGCTCGATGAAGACCCGACGGTCGCGCGGTACGGCGCGTATGCCCGCACGCTCACCCGTAACGGCGGGTTGTTATTTGCCGTGACCCACGCCGACCAGGCGCGTGTAGACGAACTGGCGAGAGCCGTGCTTGCGACGCTCGTGGTATGACATCCATCGTACGAAGGGGGAACAATTGCGAAATGGGGTACTCAGCATGAACGAAAGCACCAATGCAAGCAACGCGTTTGCGACGCGGCCGGCGGAGGAAGGCGTGGCGTGGGGCGTAGTGTATCACCGCTACCGCAACATCTGGCGGATCACCCGCTCCATTCCCCTGCCGACCGGCGATACCAACGTAGACACCTTTGGCGAATACGCTACCGAGAGCGAGGCCCGCGCCGAAGCGGCCCGTCTCGAGGCAAAACGCTGATCGGGCAGCGCTCCTACTCCCGGTATCACGGCCCCGCGTACGCTCCCCTGCCTGTGTAACCGACCGACCAACCGACCGGCAGCGTACGACGCCGCGCGCGAAGGCGCGGCGCGGGCAACCGCCGTGAACATGAATGGATGGCGTAATTTGTCTTTTCTCGTGATCGGGCGCTCCGAAGGGTCGCCAACGCTGTATCATACGACCCGGACGCCCGAAAACGCCGAGCGGTTGCGGCTACGCCGCCAGACCGTGACCGGACAACCCTGTTTCGTAGTGCTGATGGCGGACTGGGCTGCCGGCCCGCGCACCGCCCTGCAACGGGCGGAAGATGGCCTGCTGGCGCATCCCGTCCCTGTTGACCGCCGCCCCCGCTCCGCCGATGTGGCAAATACTGCTGAGGCGGACGCAGCGGTACAAGCGTCGGCCCCCCCGAACGACTACCGCGAACTGCATCGCCGCGTGCGGGAAGCTGGGCTACTGGAGCCGCAGCCGCGTTCCTATGGCCTGCGGCTGCTGGCAACGGGCGGCTTAGCTCTGGCAAGTCTGGCGTTTCTCGTCGCCTTTCATGCGTGGTGGGGCGTCATGGCCGGTGCGCTGTTGCTCAGTGTGGTTTCGGTGCAGATCGCCTTTCTCGCCCACGATGCCGGACACCGGCAGGGCTTCGTGCGCCGCTGGCAAAATGCGCTGGTGGGCGTGATCCTCGCGGATTTGCTGCTTGGCACAAGTTATAGCTGGTGGGTGCGCAAGCATAACCAGCACCACGCGCACCCGAACCATCTCGATATGGACCCCGATATCGAACTGCCGCTGATCGCCTTTACTACCGGGCAGGCATTGGAAAAGCGCGGCGCGGCGCGGTTCGTGGCGCGACACCAGCTGATCTTCGCGCTGCCGCTGCTCACGCTGGTCAGCTATGGGCAACGCCTCGGCAGCGTGCGCTTTCTCATCAGTGAGCGGTCGCCGTATCGCCGCTGGGAGATCGCCGCGACGCTCGTGAACGCCGCCCTGTACATCGGCGTGCCGCTCGCATTCCTCGGCCCCTGGTCCACGCTGCTGCTCATCACCCTGCATCAGGGATGCACGGGGCTGTACCTCGGCCTCGTGTTCGCGCCGAACCACAAGGGCATGGCGGTGCTCGATGATGCCATGCTGATGGACCCATTGCGGGCACAGGTGTTGACGGCGCGCAATGTGCGGCCCCATCCCGTGACGGACTGGGCCTATGGTGGCCTGAACTACCAGATTGAGCATCACCTGTTCCCGGCGTTATCACGCAACCGGCTCGGCGCGACGCGGCGGCTCGTGCGCGCGTTTTGCCGGGAGCGCGCGGTGTCGTATCACGAGGTCTCCGTGCTGTGTTCGTACCGCGAGATCGCGGAGTCGCTGCGCGAAGCCGCCGCGCCCCTGCGATTATCGGCTTCCTGACCCCGGCTCCGGCCGCTTGCCCCGTTCCGTGCTGCATACATACGACTGGTGTGTACGCCGTTTCGCCCCTGACTCCCGATTGGAGTGCCGCATGACTGCAACGATTGCCACGCCTGCCCAGCCCGCTCAACCTGTCCAGCCCTCGCCGACCGAAAGCTCCGTACACGCACCGGTGCCCGCCCGCGACGACACGCAATCTACCTCGGTGGATCGCCTCAGCCCCCGCTGGCTCGTGCGGGTGGTGCTCGAAAGCACCCACGCGCTCGGTACCACGCATGTGCGCTCGGTATGCGTGATGATCCGTGACCGGAACAGCGGCACATTTCCCGTGTTCTCGGTCTGGTCAGAGTGGCACGACATGCCGGCGATCGGCGCGCATATCCCCTCCGGGCCGATGCTGCGCGGGGCGGACACCGTGGCGGCAGAACTCGCGGACGCGCTGCTTGCCGCGCTCGAACATGATGCGGCGGCGTGCCTCGCGGCCTTTCCACCCACGAACGACGCCGCGCACGCCCAGCCCCCGACCCAGCGCGAACGCCAGCAGTACCAGCTCATCCGCGATACCGCGTGGCACGAAGGCCGGTAACACGGGGAACCCCTCCCCCGGCCCCTCCCCCTGGCCTGCGGCGGCGGGAGAGGGGAGGGGAACGATGGCAATATCGAGCCGTTTGGGGAACATCGCGATCCCGCCCCGTTTCCCCTCCCCTCTCCCGCCGCCGCAGGCCAGAGGGAGGGGTGCATTCACCCCTGTCGTACACAACAAAAAAGGGCGAGGAGCGAACTCCCTGCCCTTCGTGTGTTTCGCGTTTTCGGTTACGTAGGGTTAGTTGCCGTAGCCACCACGGTTGCCGCCGCCGTAGCCGCCGCCACGGCTGCCGCCGCCACCACCGTAGCCACCGCCGCCGCCACGGCTGCCACCACCGTAGCCACCACCGCCACCACTGCGCTCTTCACGCGGGCGGGCTTCGTTGACTGTGAGAGTGCGACCATCGAGCTGGTAGCCATTGAACTGGTTGGTGGCTGCCAGCGCTTCCGCATCATTCGCCATTTCAACGAACGCGAAGCCTTTGCTCGCACCCGTCTCACGGTCCATGATGAGGCGCACGGAACCGACCTCGCCTACCTGGGAGAACAGGGTGCGCACCGTGTCCTCGGTGGTTGCATACGCGAGACCACCAACGTACAAACTCTTTGCCATGACACATTTCCTTCTCGCTCGCTGGTCGGAACCTCACGGGCGGACTATTCACGCTCACGTCTGATCCAATACCAGCGGTAAGCGAAAGCGTACACCGCACTATACCACGGAATTGGCGTCTCGGTGACAGGAAACGTTCCGGGTTTCCCCATCCACCGGCCCCTTCCCGCGTCCCTTCATGGCGTTACCGCATACTGGGCGGTGGGCGACGCGGCGGGCGAACGGCGCCACGCTTGCGACGCACGCGGAGCCAACCGAACAGCCCGCTACGGGATCCATCGCCACTGTGCGGGCGTGGGGCAAGCGAGAGCCGGAGGCCGAGATCAGCGAGAAAGAGCACGAGCCCCGCGATGGCAAAGGGAGGCCAGTACTCCCGGTAGTGCGTCGCAAGCACTTGTGGGCCACCCGCCGCCGTGACGCCCGCCGCATTCGTCAGCGCCCGCCCCCCCGTAAGGGAGGCAAGGTCGGTGAGCAATGCGTTTCCCCCCGTGGCGGGCACGTACTCCGGGGAGTACGGTACCGCGAAACCGCCTTCGCGCGTCGCGGTAACGCCGCCTGCTCGTGGCTGAGAGAGCGAGAGCCGGTACGCCCCGGCATTTGCCGCCTGCACGCGCACCTCGTATCGCCCCGGCCCCACCTGCGGCAGCGCGAGATTAAAGCTCTTCCCGTCGGGCGTGACGAGCGTGCCCGTTACGGGGGCGTTATTGACGTATCGCCCGTCCACGTCCGTGGCGTCTACCCCGACGACTTCTTCATCACCCTCTCCGCGCACGTCTACCGCGAGTGCGCCGGAGTTCGGGTCGGGCAAGGCCCAGAGCAGCGCCTGATGCCAGAACTGGCCGTACTTGTCCCATGTCGGCCACCGCTTCGCGTACGCTGCCCCGGCATCCGGTGTCCAGGCGACCACGCGACCGAGGCCATACTGCCATTGTGCGAGTACGGGGTCTTTCTGGCCCGATTCCAGGATCACGTCCGCGCCTGGCTTCGCTTTGGTCACGGCGTACCCATCGAGGTTCGGGTATTCCGCCGGGTTGATCTCCCCGACAATCGGGCTGGGCGTGACCTGCGCCGGGTGAAAACTGCCCGTGCGCGTCATCTGCTTGCCCGCCTCGTTCGCCGCACGCAGGGTGATCTGCGGCAGGTCCGCCGCGTTGTCCACGTAGTAGTAGATGCCGTGCCCGGCGTCCGCGAAGCCGCCGAGCAGCTTCACATCGGCGTCGCCCCCGATGCCCACGGTGGAAAAGGTGACATCGTCGGCGTTCATCTCGTCGAGCAGATGCTGGTAGTCGGAGAGGTGGTTGTAGCGGTTATCCTCACCGTCGGTCATCAGAATGATGTGCTTTTCGGTTGCCACGATGCCGCGCATCTGGTTGATGCCGGCCTGCATCGCGCCGTAGATGTCTGTGCCCCCCTCGGCGCGCACGCGGCTGATCGCGTCGTTCACCGCCGTGCGGTTATCGGTGAGCGCTGCGAGGGGCACGATTGGGTCCGCCGCATCATCGAACACTTCGAGGCCGAAGATCGTGCCGGTCGGGAGGTTTTTCACGAGTTGGGTGGCTGCCGAGCGGGCCGCCGAAATCTTGTTGATGCCGCCGCCGCCCAGCTGCTCATCCATGCTGCCGGAGCGGTCTATGATCACCAGGATCGCCTGCTGCGGCTGCTGGGCGGCGGGTGCGGCGTCAATGCGCACGGGTAATGCCTGTTCAAGCGGCGTGGTCTGGTAGTTGCCCGCGCCATAGGCGTTGCCGCCGCCCAGCACGACCAGCCCCTTGCCGTTCGCGTGCACGCTTTGTTGAATCGTCGTCATCTGGTCGAGCTTGAGGTCTTTGGCGGATACGTCCACGAGCACGAGGGCATCGAAGTCGCCCAGGGCGGAGAGCGTTGGGGGAATCTCGGCGGGCGTCCAGGCCGTGACGCGCGCGCCCGTACGGGTGAGGCTGTCGCTCACGGACTGGCCCTCGCCTTTGGTGCCCTCGATCATCAGCACATGGGGGGCGTCGCGCACGGTCGTGACTGCGGAAAGCGAGTCGTTTTCGGGAATACGGTTGACGCCCTCTGTGACGAGCACGGTGGCGGTGATGACGTGCGTACCGGGGGGAGGCGCGGGCAGGGTAGCTACCGCGCCACCATTCCCGTCAGTCGCGTTTACGGGAGTATCGCCGACGGTCTGGCCGTCCAGCGCAATCCGTACACTGCCTTTCCAGGGAGTGCTTCCCGTCGCGGAGACGCGCACCGGCAGGGAATCGCCGCCCCAGAGGGTTTCCGGTACGTCTACGCGGGCCACACGCACGTCGTCGGGGAATTGCAGGTCGGGCATGATCAGCGACGAGATATGCACGCCCTCGGCGGCGGCGGCCTCGGCCTCGGCGCGGGCGTCGCCGACGTTTTCCTGTCCGTCACTGAGCAGAAAGACCTGCCCACCCCCGCCGCGCGCAAGCATCGTGCGGGCGACGCGCAAGCCGAGGGCAATGTTCGTGTGCCCGCGATCTACATCGAGGTCGCTCAGGCGGGACACAATGCGCGCGGGATCGTGCGGCATGTCGCCGGGGGCAAAGGCAACCGCCGCTTTACCACCAAAAGCGACGAGGCCACCACGGGTGCCGGCGGGCAGCCGGTCGAGGGTATCGGTGATAAAGCGGGCCTGGCTCGCCGTGGTTGCAGCGGGAATGCTCGCGGAACGGTCTACCACAAAGATCGCGCTCGTGCCCGTCGCACCGTACGCGCCGACCGGCCCCGCGATTGCCACCAGAATGGAAGCGGCGGCAAGCAGGCGTACGACGGCAGCGCTCAACGCCACGCGACGCCCGCGCAGGGCGGGCACGAACAGCAGCACCGCGAGGGGCAGGAGCAACCACAGGAGTTCGGGGTGGCGAAGCGTCATGCAAAGACTCCTCGTATTGGGGGTGGGAGCGCAGGGGAGCGTCCGCCACCGCAAACAGGGTGGAGGGGAAGCCGTGCTTGACTATACCATGAAGGGCGGAGCGATGACAGAATCCATGCAAGAATGACGCGAGACGCTGTGGCTTCCGGGACATATTACCTATTGGCTTTATCCGGCATGTTCGCCAAACTGATACACAGGTGGGCGCAATTGATTAGGGGAGGAATACATGAACGGGTTACGGCATCGGTTCTGGATGGTCGCGGGCGCGCTTGCCCTGCTGATCGCATCGGGGGCGGCAACGGGCACGCCGGTGGCGGCGAGCAAGCCGCACCATCACCACCATGCGGTGGCAAGCAAGCCAAAACATCACAAGCATCACGTCCCTTCCGCAGGGAACGGCGCGGGGAGCAATAACGCGGGTGCGTACCAGGCGGTGGGCTGTTATCCCGGCGACAACATCTGCTACATTGCTGCCACGGGACATATGCTGAAATAACCCGCGCGGTGTAGCGATCACGGAGGAAATCCGCAGTGACCAGTCCTTATGCGGGTGCCATTCGTACTGGCCTCGCTGCTCTCCGCATCGTGGTGGTGATGTTGACGCTCGCGGCGCCGGGAGGCATGGCAGACGCGACGGGTGACGCGACCGGCAGCGCGACGCCGGTACCGACGCACGAATCGCCCAAATCCCCTACGGGCAACCGGGGGACGACCGCGCTGATCGCGACCATCGCGACGGCGCTCGTATGTGCCGGAATCGTGGCGGGCGACCGGGTGGAGCGGCGCAACCGGTGTGCCATCCGGTCGTGCGCCATCACCGACGGAACCGCCGCGACGACGAAAGGGAACGACACATGACACAACCGCATGGACCCGATACCGGGCGCATCGGCGGTGGGCGGCGAACAGGGCGCCGGCAGGTTATCGGAGCGCTCGCATCGCTCCCGCTGCTCCCGTTGCTTTCCCACCCGGCCCACGCGCAAAGCGCCCCGGCGACGCCCGCATCTGGCACACCACCCCCGCCCCGCCTGCCCGCACCCGCGCCAGGTGTGATCGCCTCAGACTTTGCCGAGGGCTTCGCGGTGCTACAGATTGGGCAGCAGCATGGCTACATTGACCGCACAGGCGCGGTCGCCATTCCCGCTCGGTTTGATCTGGCCGACCTCTTCGCCGTCGGTCTCGCGCCCGTGTCAATTGGCGGCAGTTGGGGCTACATTGACACCACGGGTGCGCCGGTAATCCCGCCGCAATTCGACGATGCCGATGGCTTTTCCTCATGGGGAGTCGCGCCCGTCGCGGTAGCGGGCATGTGGGGCTTCATTGACCGCTCCGGAAAATTCACGATCCCGCCCCAGTTCGAGGACGCGGACGCATTCGACGCAACTCCGTCAGTGGTGGCGGTGTCCATGCCACCCCCCGCATTGTGGGCGGTAAAATCGGGGGGCAAGTGGGGCTATATTGACCGCACGGGCACGTTCGTGGTTGCCCCACAGTTCACGGACGCGCTCCCGTTCACCTCCAATGGCATCGCGGCGGTAGCGATCGGGGACAAGTGGGGCTTTCTCGACACAACCGGCGCCCTCGTGGTTTTGCCACGATACGACGAGGTGACGTACACCGGGCGTGAGCCGTTCGTGGCAGTGCGGGTGGGGGACCGCTGGGGATACGCCGACGCCCATTCGGGGGTGATCGTCATCCCGCCCCGGTTCGCGGAGGTGGGGGCCTTTCTTAATGGCCTCGCACCCGCAACAATGGGCGACGAGTGGGGTTACATTGATGAGACCGGCATGTTTGCCGTTGCCCCACAATTCGCGGACGTGACGCCATTTGTGCTGCCCGATGCCACCTTTGCCCAGAGCGCTGACGGGCAATACGCCCTTATCAACCGCAAAGGTGCGCCCATCGGGCCAGGCCGGTTCGACGACGCGGGTGACTTCGCGGAGGGACTGGCGCGCGTGGAGGCAAAGGGCAAGGTCGGCTTCGCCGATGGTACCGGCGCCGTTGTTATTCCGTTGCAGTTCGTGCCTGATCCCAATGGGCCGGAGGATGTGCGCTCCGCGCGCTGAAGGGGGAGCGTCTATCGCTCACCGCCCGCCGCTCATAGTGCCGTAGTCACTTTGGCAATGTAGCGAAAGCCCGGCAGGATACCCCGGTGGGCGGCGAGGGCGTGAACGAAGAGTTGCGCCGGGATGATGTCGAGCAGTGGTGCGCGGTACTCCGTGTCCGCGCTCGTCCCGGTGATGGTCGGGGTTTCGTCAGGCGTATACATCGCGCCGTGTTCCACGAGCAGGACGTGTACGTCATATCCTGTAAGCTCTTGTGCCAGTACATGCGCCGAGGCGTGCGACGGTCCGGGGGGCGCGAAGATCACGACGCCGTCCCCCGGCTGAATCACCTCGATAAAGCCGTGGCGAAACGCGCCGACACTGGTGAACAGCACGAGTTGCTTCGCCCACTCCGCCGCCATCATCGCGGCCTGGCGCGCGGTAGCGGCGTGCGGGCCACTCCCAATAAACACGAGGCGCGGTGCGTCCGCGAGGGCGTCCAGCCACTGCGTCGCCGTCACGGGTTCGTGCGCGATCAGGGCCGCGAGATGATCCGCGATGCCCGCGAGGGTGTCCCGTTCGCTGCTGTCCCACGCGCCGCTCACCGCCCGCGCCAGCAACCAGAGCAGGGCGAGCGAGTTGATATACGTCTTACACGCCACATATGTTTCCGTGCCCGCATGCAGGGGCAGCGTCACGGCGGCGGCACGGGCGAGGGTACTGTCCGGGTCATTCGTGATGCCAATCAGCGCCGTTTCCGGGCTGAGGCGGGCGACAAGGGGCGCGATCTCGCCGCTCATCCCCGACTGCGACAGGTACACGAGCCGCGCGGCGTCCGCGAGTGCATCGCTGCGGTAATTGAGTAGTTCCGTCGCTTCGACAACCGTAGCGTGTATGCCGAGGTGATGAAAATACGGCGCCATCACCAGGGCTGCGTGATACGACGCGCCCATGCCGGTGAGCAGCGGCGCGGGCATTCCCCGCAGCGCGGCAAGTTGCGCCTCGCCCTCCCCACCACAGTAGTATGCAGCCAGCGCGCGCAGTGCGTCGGGCTGTTCCCGCAGTTCGGTGCCAAATGCGTTCACGTATGCCTCCCCAATCGGTTTTCCCGGTTCCCACGCCTGTGCCCTTGACAGCGCGTGATGCCCGATCATACAACCGGACATCACCGAGGGGAAACGTATCGCGGAGGGTAATGTCATGGAACCACAAGAGTCTCGCGCGGCACTGGAAGCAAATGGGCCAATCATCGCCGCGCTCGCGCGGGCGATGCCGGCAACGCGCGTTGGTTGGCGACCGGCGCCGGGTGAATGGTCGGCGCTGGAAGTACTCAATCATCTCGCGGATGAGGAACGCGAGGACTTCCGTACCCGCCTCGACTATCTTCTGCACCGACCGGGCGAGATACCCCCGCCGATTGACCCCGCAGGCTGGGCGGTGGAACGGGCATATCAGGCGCGGGGCTTCGACGAATCATTGGCGCGCTTTTTGAATGAGCGGGCGCAATCGCTGGCGTGGCTGGATACGCTGGATGCACCGGACTGGCCACGCACGGTGCGCAAGCCCTCCGGCGACTACCTTCGGGCGGGCGACCTGCTGGTTGCGTGGGCAGCTCACGATTTGCTGCATCTCCGTCAACTGGTCGAGTTGCGGTATCGTTGCCACGCCCACGATGCCGCGCCGTATGATGTCGCATACGCGGGGCCGTGGTAGTCGTCGTTTATGCGGGCGAAGTGTGCAAGGGCGGGGGCGGATGGCATGGGCACGAGTGTACCGGGCGTCGCAACGATTGGCGTGGACGTGGGAGGCACCAAGATCGCAGGCGCGCTCGGTGACGCGGCGGGCGGCATCATCGCGCGGCGCACGGTGCCGACGTGGCCGGGAGACGGCGGGCCGGGCGGGCTGGACGCCTTGCTCGCTGTCATTGGGCAATTGCGCGCTGACGCGGCGGCGCGGGGGCTGATAGTAGGCGCGGTCGGCGTCGGGGTGCCGGGGATCATGCGTCACCGGGAAGGCGTAGTCGTACTCGCGCCGAATCTGTACTGGCGGGAGTACCCACTGGGCCAGATACTGACAGAACGCCTCGGCCTGCCTGTCGCGCTCGACAACGATACCAACCTCGCCGCGCTCGGTGAAGCGCGTGCCAGGGCGGGGCGGGGTATCGCGTCGTTTTTTGGCCTCTTTATCGGCACGGGCGTGGGGGCAGGAGTCGTGCTTCACGACCGGCTCTGGCACGGGGCGCACGAGGCGGCGGGGGAAATCGGCTACGCCCTGATGGACGCTGCCAATCTCACGCGGACGTACCCTGACTTCGGCGCACTCGAACTAGTGATCGCCGGACGGAGCATCGCTGCCCGCGCGGCAACGGCGCTCGCCGAAAGCGCGCTGTCGAGCAGCCTGCGCGAGATCGGCGCTCCGCCGGACGCGGTAGCGGTGTTCCGGGCCGCGCGGGCGGGTGACGTGGTTGCTACAGCGGTAATGTCCGAGGTGCTGGACATGCTCGCCCGCGCGCTTGCGGCGGTGACGATGATCCTTGACCCGCACCGCATCGTGCTCGGCGGCTCGGTCGGGTTGGCCCTCGCCCCCTGGTACGATGCCATCCTCGCGCGGCTGGCCGACCGCATTCCGTTCGTGCCAAGCCTCGTCCCCGCCGCCCTCGGTGACGATGCCCCTCTGCACGGCGCGCTCGCCCTGGCGCGGGAACGGCTCCAATCGCAAGGGATGCTGCCACACACGCACTCGATATGAGGCGGTGTGAAGCACAGTGCCTGTCGTCGCACACGCCCACCGAGTCGGCCGAGTCACACTCGCGTCATAAACGGCGACGCATACTATCGCTCACACAATCACTCACATACTACGCTTTGCAAATCATTTCCCATGCGTGATAATGGCGATAGCCCCGATACGCAGCCTGCTGCCGCTGACCGTGAAGTACGGCGTGGCGACCGAGGTGGAAATTGACATCGAGACGTTTGAGGCCCGCTTCTGCGACGACGTGCTCGGGTGGGGCAGCGTGGTGCGGAGCTTGGCGTGCGTTGGGGCGTGGGTGCGCAAGGGATAGGGCTGGATCGCTGACATGAACCGGGAACGGGTAACGGAAAGGGAATGTGGCTATGGCAATGAACGCGCAACCGACAGGGCATTCGGCATCCACCGCATCGGCGGCGTGGCAGAGCACGCGGCGTGGCGAACAGATAGCGTTTCTCGGTAACTACCTCGACCAGATGACCGCACTCCCCCTACTGCGGCAGGTCGCCGCAACCTCCCTGGAATTGCTGCGCCTCGCACCGGGACAGCGCGTGCTCGACGTCGGGTGCGGCAACGGCGTGTTTCTGCCCCTGCTTGCCCACGCGGTTGGCCCTGACGGCACGGTTGAAGCGGTTGACCACTCGCCCCCCTTTGTAGCGCAGGCAACCACGCGGATGGCGGACGCTGGCCTCAGTGAGCGCGTCACCGTGCGCGAGGCGGACGCCTACGCCCTGCCGTTCGCCGACGCGACGTTTGACGCCGCGCACTGCGAGCGGTTGCTCATCCACCTCGACGACCCCGACGCCGCCCTGCGCGAGATGCGCCGCGTGGTGCGACCGGGCGGTGTAGTCGTGGTGGCGGAGTCGTATTGGCGGGGTCTGACGATTGACGCGCCCGATCACGAGGCGATGCACCGGATCATCCACCACCACACCACGACGCGGACGCGCCAGCCGTACATGGGGCTGGAACTGCGACGACGCTTCGGGGCCGTGGGGCTGACCGACGGTGAGATCGTGCCGGTCATAGTGGGCGAACTGACGCTCCCGGACATTGCGCGCTACACAGGCAGTGGTGATTTCCTCACGTCTGCGGCGGCGGAACTGGTGGCGGCGGGACAACTGACGCGCGAGCGCGCCGAAGCGGTGCTGGCGCACGTCGAAACGGCGAGCGCGAACGGGACGTTTTATGGCTTTGGCGGCATCTTTGTCGCGGCGGGGCGGGTGCCGTCCCCGTGAGGGCGGTGCGGAATTGCTCCGGCTGGTCGCGTGGCGCCGACGCCACGCGACCGGTTACGCGGGATGATCGGCGCTAATGGGGGACGACAAGGGGTTTTTCGTGCGCCGATGCCACCCATCGCTTCCAGATGCGGTGGCGAGAAACTCCGCCACGGCGCGGAGAAAGGCGGCGGGATCGTCGCGCATCATCCAGTGGCCGCAGTGGGGAAAGACGCGCAGGCGGCAGTCAGGGATCGCACGGTACGCCCGTGCGGCGTCCGCCATCGGCACCACGGTATCCTGCGTGCTATGCAGGATGAGCGTCGGGGCGGCGAGCGTGGGGAGTTGGGGACCGTAGTCCGTACGAAAACCGCCCCAGCCGATCTCGCTGCGCTGCCAGCGGCGCCACGCGCGCACCGTGCCGTGATCGCGTACGAGGGCGATGGCCTCCGCGATCAACGCATCCGTGACCGATGCGGGGTCGCGCAATGCGGGGCGCAACGACCGGCGCATCATCGTCTCGTAGCGGCGCAACCCCCACCAGCCAAGGGTATTGAGCCAGGGCGAGCGCACCACGAGGTTGGAAACGATGTGGCACGGCACTCCCTGCCCGAAGCCGTGGCTATTGACGAGCACGAGTTTGCGCATCCGTGCGGGGAAGCGCAGGGCGAAGCCGAGGGCGATGGCGCCGCCCATCGAGAGGCCACATAAGTCGGCCTGGGCGATGCCCAGCGCGTCCAGGCAATCGGCGAGAAAGCCGATGTACCAGTCGGTGGTATACGGCACGTCCGGCTTGTCGCTCGCACCGTACCCCGGCCAATCGAGGGCGATCACCTGCCCGCGCGTGGCAAACGCGCCGATGCTCGCTTCATAAGTGAGCGCAGCGGAGCCGAGGCCACCGCCATGCAACAGGATCAGGGGCGGCGCGATTTCCACCCTGGAGGCGGGCGGGTGGGGCGTGGCGGGCGGTGCGAATGCCTGACCAACGAGGTAATGGACGCGGTGCCCGCGCACCGTGATGAAGTGGTCGGTGTAACTCCGCGTATGCGGCGGTGAGGAGGGGAGGCTGACATAGGCCGTTTCGGGCGTTGCCGTCGCTGCGGTCGCTGCCATTAGTGGGGTCCTTTCCGTTGAGCCGTTGCGCCGTGGTGCCGATACGTCATTGCGTCGGGCGTGGCATCGGTAACGAGAGGAACCTATACGTACATCTCACTTTCCCACGATTATTCTACGCGATGGCAGGTGCTTTGGCGAGAAAACCCGCCACCGCGCCGAGAAACGCGGCGGGCGCCTCGCGCATCGGCCAGTGCCCGCATATTGGCACACGGTAGAGGTGCGCCTGGGGAATGCGCGCGGTGGCTCGTGCCGCGACCGCGACGGGCATCAGGCGGTCGCGCTCACCGTGGATCAGCAATGTCGGGGCCGTGAGCGCGGGCAATTGCGGCAGGTAACTCGTGCGCAGCCCCCAGGGGCCAATCTCGTCGCGCTGCCAGCGACGCCACGCGCGCACTGTGCCCCGGTCGCGCACGAGGCGGCACGCCTCCGCGATCAGTGATTCGGGCAGCGTATCGGGGTTCGCCAGCACCCCCCGGAGCGCGAGGCGCATGAAGCGCCGGTCGCGCCGCAGCCCCCACCAGCTGAGCGTGTCCGTGTACGGCAGATGCATCACCACGGTTGCCGCCACTTTGAACGCAGTCTCACTCGTCAGGCCGTAGCTGTTCACCAGAATCAACCGCCCGACCCGCGTGGGGAAGCGCAGGGCGAAGCCGAGGGCGATGGCGCCGCCCATCGAGAGGCCACATAAGTCGGCCTGGGCGATGCCCAGCGCGTCCAGGCAATCGGCGAGAAAGCCGATGTACCAGTCGGTGGTAT